>Ga0316224_1002768_pt1 | contig 15428 bp, 6 predicted proteins | sample TBH18013metaG_FD_206254 | JGI IMG/M metagenome (GOLD analysis project Ga0316224, IMG submission 206254) | Freshwater microbial communities from Trout Bog Lake, Wisconsin, USA - TBH18013 | ecosystem: Environmental > Aquatic > Freshwater > Lake > Hypolimnion/Profundal zone | place: USA: Wisconsin... | reverse complement strand
TCAAAAAAATCGGAAGCAGGAAAATATTTCCATGAGTTTGAATCAAGACTTGCAAAACATAGAGACCATTTTTTTACAAAAGAAAATTTTCCATATGTCCAATTTGGAAATATAGATTGGCAAATGACCAATATTGTTACTCAAAAAAAAGAAACATCTATTAAAAGTGTATTTTCTTCTGCAGAAGAATCAAAAAAAATAAAAGCGTATACAGGAAAAACAAGGTTAGTTACAGGAGGTTTATTGAGATTGGACGGATACTTTGATTTTAAAAAATTATCTACCGATTCTATCGAAACTATTTATCTAACTACTTATCTCTACTCAAAAGAAGCCAAGCAAATACATGCCTGGATTGGATTTGAAACCCCCACACGTTCAAACAGAAGAAGTGCAGGTATTCCGCTAATTGGTAAATGGGATGCAAATGGCGGAACAATTTGGATAAATGATAAAGAGCCAGAAGCACCTAAATGGGAGGCCCCGGGTGCCTTCCGCTATTTAAATGCAACTTGGGAGACACCTGCAAATGAAATACCTTATACTGATGAAGAATTTTATTGGTCAAGAAAACCTGTAGCAATTTTTTTGAAAAGAGGTTGGAATAAAATAGTAATGCGTGTGACAAGGACTTATAACGATCAAGCATGGATGAGTGTATTTATTCCAGTAAAATTCACGGCTAATGGTAAATGGGTGGAAGATTTGTCTTTGAAATTTGATTCAATTTATAAATAAAATAATTAATATTAATTTCCGGAGAGTAAATTTAATTTATTCTTAATAATGTTACTATGAAAATAAAAACGGGCATCTTATTTATCTGTATAATGCAAATGCAATTAGGATTTACTCAGATAAGAAAAGAATACAAATCATACAATCCTGCCAATGATTCTGCACAGGTGATTGAAGGCAAAGCTTGGTACAATGAAGGAAAAGATTTTTATGATAGACTTCCCTCAAGAGCAGAAAATGTCGTACGCAAAGAGTTATGGTCCTTATCGAAAAATAGTGCAGGTCTTCAATTGCGATTTAGAACAGATGCGAATGAAATAATTGTAAAATATGTTGTTACTGGAAGCCGACAAATGCCCCACATGCCTGAAACAGGTGTAAGTGGAATTGATTTGTATTCAAAAAATATAAATGGTAATTGGCTTTGGGCTGCCGGAAAATATTCCTTCGGAGATACAATTGTATATCAGTTTGCAAATCTTCCGTCAAGAGATCAACATGTAAATAATCGTGATTATACTTTATATTTTCCTTTGTATAACTCAGTAAAATGGATGGAAATCTCTGTGCCAAAGGAAAATATTTTTATTCCAATTCCTGTACGGATGGATAAGCCGATTGTTGTTTATGGAACCTCTATTACACAGGGTGCTTGTGCCAGTAGGCCAGGCCTTGCATGGACCAATATTTTAGGAAGAAAATTAGATAGAACGATTATAAATCTTGGATTTTCAGGCAATGGAAGATTAGAACCAGCAATAACGAATTTACTATCAGAAATAAATGCAAAACTTTTTGTTTTAGATTGTCTTCCTAATCTTACTCCCGGCTATGTTTTAAATGAAGAGTTGAAGAAAAGGGTTATAGAATCAATTTCCCAATTACAAAGAATCAGTCCAGCTATACCTATTTTATTAACTGAACATGATGGTTATACTGATGGAGAACTAAATATTTCCAGAAAGAAAGCTTATCAAGATGTAAATACTGTTTTAAAAAATGTATTTGACTCATTGATATCAACTGGAACAAGAAATATTTATCTATTATCAAAAACAGAAATCAATCAGGATATTGAATCAATGGTAGATGGCACACACCCAAATGATATAGGTATGATGCATTACGCAGAAGCATATGAAAAGATAATAAAAAAAATATTTAATGAACGTGAGGGTAATATATCAACTACAATTCCTGTTACTCAGCGCAGGGATGCTGCAACATACGATTGGGAAACAAGACACAATGAAGTATTGAAGTACAATAAAATTCATTCGCCAGAACTTGTTTTGATCGGTAATTCTATTACGAATTTTTGGGGGGGTGAACCCAGATCAATAAATAAACATGGTCTTGATTCCTGGGAGAAATATTTTGGAAAAAGAAATACAATAAACATGGGATTTGGCTGGGACAGAATTGAAAATGTATTGTGGAGGATAAATCATGGTGAGCTTGATAGTATTGCGCCAAAAAATATAGTGTTGATGATTGGTACCAATAATTTGCAATTAAATAATGATGATGAAATTGTAGAAGGATTAAAATTTTTGATAAATATTATTTTGGCAAAACAACCTAAAACTAAAATTCTTTTCATGGGTATTCTTCCACGAAGGGCTATGGAAGAAAGAGTTGAGGGTCTCAATAAAAAAATATCAAAATTAAAATTCAACAATCAGGTTAAATATGCTGATGCCGGAAAATATTTTTTGAATACCGATAAAAAAATAAATGAATTGTTGTTTGCTGATGGATTGCACCCTAATGAAGAAGGGTATGAAAAATTAGGTGCTTTTATTAATAGAAAAGTTGGAAAGTGATTTTTTAGATATAGGTTAGAATTACAATGAATTTTAATCATTATTAGAAACAATTAATATCAACTTTCTAACATTCCTTAATCAATTAAAAATCAAAAAATAAAATGAATAAATCAATATTGGTGAAATGCGTCACAAATAGAATTCCGATTATAATAATGCTGTTTTTTTTTATACTAAATAATACTGATGCACAATCACATCGTTTCGAAATTAAGGATAGTGATTTCTTGCTTGATAATAAACCCATTCATATTTATGCCGGCGAAATGCATTATGCCCGAGTGCCTGCAGAATATTGGCGGCAAAGATTACAGATGATAAAAGCAATGGGTTTAAATGCAGTATCAACTTATGTTTTTTGGAATTATCATCATCCTGCGCCAAATGTTTGGGACTTTAAAACCGGAAATCATAATCTTTCAAAATTTATCAAAATTGCTCAGGAAGAGGGACTTTATGTCATACTTCGGCCTGGCCCTTATGTATGTGCTGAATGGGACTTTGGAGGATTTCCTTCATGGCTCTCTATTGTTAAAGGAATGCAATTGCGAACGTATAATAAACCATTTCTCGATTCTTGTAAAGACTATTTTTTAAAGCTAAACGAACAAATTAAAGGATTGCATATAACCGAAGGTGGGCCAATATTACTTACACAAATTGAAAATGAATTTGGTTCTTATGTTTGGCAACAAAAGTCAATTAGTTTTGAACAGCATAAGAAATATAATGAAGCGATTAAGCAATTATTAGAGGCAACTGGATTTAAGCCACCCTTCTTTACAGCAGATGGTAGCAATGAATTTCAAAATGCTGCAATTGAAAATATTTTACCTGCAGCAAATGGAGAAGGAAATATCGCGAACTTAAAAAAGGCAGTTAATAAATATTATAATTCTCAAGGGCCTTATTTTATAGCAGAATTTTATCCCGGATGGTTAGATCATTGGGCAGAGCCATTTATAAAAGTATCTACAGAAAAAATTGTCGAGCAAACAGAAAAATATATCACAAACGATGTTAGTTTTAGTTTTTATATGGTTCATGGTGGAACTAACTTTGGGTATACTGCCGGAGCTAATTATACCCAACAACACCCTATTCAACCTGATATTACAAGTTACGATTATAATGCACCTATTTCAGAAGCAGGGTGGGCAACTGAAAAATACAAAGCACTTCGAGAATTAATAAGCAAGCGCGTTGATTATAAAATACCAGACATGCCAAAACATGCTCCTGTAATAGCTTTGCCATTAATAGAACTAAATAAGACAGTGAACTTTTTTAGATGGATAAAAAATAAAGAAGCTGTTATAAAAGATCATCCTTTAACATTCGAAGCATTGGCACAAAGTAACGGGTATGTTTTATACAGGAAAGTTTTTGCCGCCGCAATTAAAGGAAAACTAATCATCAATGGATTAAGAGATTTCGCAACTGTATATATAAATGAAAAGAAAGTTGGAGAGCTCAATAGATACTATAAGAATTTTGAAATGGATATTGTGATACCTGCTCATGCAAAACTTGAGATCCTGGTTGAGAGTATGGGCAGGATAAATTATGACGAAGCTTTGATAGATAATATGAAAGGTATTATCGGCGATGTCTATATTGATCAACAAAAAATAACAGGCAATTGGGAAATGGTATCCGCACCTTTAGAGAAAATGCCATTTTTGAGAGAATTTAAAAGAGAGACTATAAAAAAAGACATTCCATTGTTTTATAGTTCAATTTTTACCTTAAATCAGATAGGAGATACTTTTTTAAACATGAAAGATTTCGGAAAAGGAATTGTATTTGTTAATGGACATCATTTAGGCAGGTATTGGAATGTTGGTCCACAACAAACACTTTATTTGCCGGGCTGCTGGTTAAAAAAAGGAAAAAATGAAATTGTAATATTTGATCAGGAAAATATGCATTTAGAAAAGACTATTTCGACTGTTAGTGAACCTGTTTTGGATAATTTGCAACTAAAATAAAGTGGGAGAGAAAAGTATGAGCATATTAGTTCTTTTAAATTGTATTCGATTGGAATGTGGAATGAATAATTTAAAAATATAAAACTAAATAACTTATTTAGGGCTAATTTTATAAATCTTAATATTAAAGTGAATGTATTTATAATAATAAATGCATGACTGAGTTACAATAAAATTTCTCGTATGATAAATTCAAATTTCGAGGTCTTTAAAAAAGAATGGATAAAGGAAATTGATGATGTTCGTTCCGATAATAAAATATGCGGTAACAGATTTGCAGTTAAAATACTTGCCGACTGGTTAGATTTTGATGAAAATTCTGACGGAATTATTCTTTGCGATTCTTCAAAAGAGGGAGGAGTCGATGCCGTTTTTTTTATTTTAGATGATCAGGAGGGCTCTGTTGTAACCGAGGGTAATAATTGTTATATAGTATTGAGTGAGTATGGTAGTGCATTTAATAATGAAAAATCTATTTTTGAAGAAAGTAAAAAAGTAATCGAAAAACTTAGTGGGCTTGATATGCCTCTCACTTCAATTAGTGATCATGTTATTACAACCGTAAAAGATTTTATAAAGAAGGCAGATGAAAATGCAAAGCTTTCATTTATTTATGCAACAAAAAATATGCTTAATGAATCCCAGAAGGAGGCGATTAAGGAAGTAAAGATTCTCGGAAAAAGTATTTTAGGTAATCTGTTTGATGTAGATGCTGTTTCTGTAAATACTATTTATAATAGGTTATTAGATATTGATACCCGGGTACAGGTGAATGAATTTACTATAGATGGCAATTTTTTTGCTATTAGTGATGATGCTAAAATAGGTGTAATCAACTTATTCGATCTTTTTAATTTTTTAAACAACTATAATGAAAGTATTGGTGATCTAAATCAGTTATATGAAAAAAATATCAGAAAATTTTTTGGTGCAGGTAGGCTGATTAATAAAAGTATGTGGCATACTCTTTTAACTGATCCCGAAAAATTCGGATTACACTACAATGGAATAACAATTGCTGCTTTAGATATTTCCCTGAACAGTAGCAGTAAAATTGCTGTAAAAATGCCGTATATAATTAGTGGTGGACAAACTACAAAGACTGTTTGGGAGTTATTTAACAGAAATTTTAATGCTGTGGAAGCGCCCTTAAATAATTCGACAGTAGGATTATGGTGGCAAAAGCTACTCAAAAGTTTTGTTGTTATTAAATTAATTAAAATAGATAACTCCGATAATTCACTGCTTAGTCAAATTACAAAATTTGCGAACAGTCATGACTCTGTTGGAAGAAGAGACTTCATTGAATTGGAAAGGTCTTTGCGTACTTATTCAAAACAGGTAGAACATAAATACAATTTGTTTTTAGAAATTTACAGAGGGGGATGGAATTTTCTTGATATCAGCCGACCACCTAATGGGAAAAGCAAGTTTTCGGGTTATGCTAATGTATTTGATCTGTTTAAAATCTACTATGCAGGATGGATTGGTGATCCTGAATTTGTATATGGTATGGACTCTCCGTATGTACCGGGTGGTTTTATGTTTAAAAAAGTAATTGATTCTCACTCTTTTGATTCTGAAGATTTTTATGCAATGTATTTACTTAAAAAGATTGCAGACAAAGCCGGATTCGGAAGACTTTCTGCGAAACAATCAAGATTGCATACAAGATTTTTATTTTATTATGTAATTCTTAATCTCCTTAAAGACATTATTGTTTTATCAAAAAAAGTATATAACCAATCTGCATTAACTAATGCTGTTGTAAAAGTTTTCTTTGAAACTGATTCAAATGCAGCTGAGCTTTTAACGAATCAAGCGTTGAAAGTAGTAGATGATTATTATGAAAAGGAGCTTAAAAATGAACTTTATAAAAGTTCTGATTATGTAGATATAAAAACGAGTCTTAAAAAGTTTCTAAACAATTATAACTTAAATATAGAGAATATCCAAACACCTCAATTAGAGCATTACCTTTCTTTAAATAAATTTCTGATGAATCAATCTCCCGCAGGTGAAAAGTCAACGAGGCAGGTTGTATTGGAAGTTTTAAATAAAATCACGTCTTAATTGAAAACAGATAACGACAAATTTTTTAGTTTTTTTAAAAAATTGTTTTGGTGAGATAAGAAAGAAAATAAACTTTCTTCATTTCAATAACTTCTTACTTTGTTTACATGTCAACTCTGAAAAGCAATTTATTCCGGTATGTTGTAACAGTAATGTTTTTAATACTATATACGTATTCATTAAATGCCCAGCAAATTTTATATACTGACGGAAAGAATAGTTGGGATCCTGATACTTTAGGGAATCACAGGGTAGTTGTTATGTTTAATGATTCGGGAGTTGTCGCTAAGGCTCTTATACCATGGAGAAGAAATGATGAAAATCCTGATAAAAAAAGAATTATTGTACAAGATGCAAAAACGAAGAATAAAATAATAAATGTAAAAACTGTTGATGTCAATAAAGAGTATGGAACTGTATTGTTTGAGCCAATTTCTGGTAAAGGGTTGTATTATATCTATTATATGCCTTATAAAAATGAGGGGCGTAGTAATTATCCTCGAGGAGTTTATTTAAAACCGGAAAATATTGCCGAAACGAAATGGTTGTCAGGTCTTAGAAATAATATTTCTGAAAATTGTATAGTAAAAGAAATACAGAGTGTTAATGCTTTCAATAGTTTTTATCCCATGGAAGTTATTGCAACTGAAAAAGAGCAAAAAAATATTATTGCGAAAAATAAAAATACTTCGTTTCTGGTGTTTCCTGAAAACAGGGTGAATCCAATTAAAATGCAAAATCAATTACCTCAAAGATGGATACTAAAAGGAATCAAATATTCTTTTTCAGATTCAGCAATGCGAGGGGAATATTTAGCTTTTCAATTAGGTATTTATGCTTTGAATGATTTACAAAATGTAAAAATCATTTTTTCTGATTTAAAAAAATCTGATGGTAATTTGATTCTTGCAAAAAACATTAGTTGTATTAATACGGATGGTATAAAATATGATGGAGCACTTTTTTCTAATCAGGTTAATGTCTCAAAAGGAAATGTACAAGCAATATGGTGTGGGATTGATGTACCCGAAAAAACATTGGCTGGAATTTATTACGGTAAAGCAGTCGTGAGGGTTGGATCTGAAACAAAAGAAATTAAACTTGAAATTAAAGTTACAAAGGGCATTACTTCAAACGGTGGAATAGATCATCCTGAAAAGATGACTAGATTAAAATGGTTGAACTCAACATTAGCCCAGGAAAATAAAGTAATTGAGCCATATACTCCTTTAATTGTTGAAGACACAGTTATTTCCTTATTAGGTCGGAAATTGTCTTTGAACAGTACCGGATTCCCTTCACAAATTCAAACTTTTTTCACTCCTGAAATGACATCCATTGGCAATACATCCACTGACCTCTTAAATGAACCAATGCATTTTCATTTTTATGATAATGATGATAAGCAATCTTTACAATGGAAAAATGGCGGAGTCAAGTTTACAAAAAAAGAAGCAGGAACTGTTACCTGGCAATCAACTAATACATCTGCATCAATTCAAATGGATGTAAATGCTAGTTTAGAATTTGATGGGTTCTTATCATACGTAGTAAAGTTTACAGCTTTGCAAGATGTTTCTTTTAATGAAATCAATTTTCATCTTCCCATGAATCCCAAGGTTGCCCAATATTTAATGGGACTAGGGTTAAAAGGAGGTATTCGACCCGATACGGTTCAATGGAAATGGGATGTAGCACATAAAAATCAAGATGGAGCATGGATAGGCAATGTTAATGCCGGAATTCAATTTTCTTTTAGAGATGAAAATTATAGTAGACCATTAAATACAAATTTCTACTTACAGAAACCATTGCTATTGCCAACTTCTTGGGGTAATGATAATAAAGGTGGAATAGCTATTTTTCAAAAAGGGAAATCAGTTTTAGTTAATGCTTACAGTGGTAAACGAATGTTGAAAAAAGGGGATGTGCTATTCTATAATTTTAATTTATTGATTACACCATTCCATCCTATAAATACTGATTTTCAATGGAGCAGTAAATTTTACCACAGTTATAATAATATAGATTCTATTAAAAAAACTTCTGCTACAATAGTCAATATTCATCATGCTACACCAATTAATCCTTATATCAATTATCCATTCATTGAATACAAAAAGATGAAAGAATATATTGATGAAGCACACAGCAAAGGGTTGAAAGTAAAAATCTATAATACCATTCGAGAGTTAAGTAATAAGGCTTATGAGGTTCATGCACTGCAGAGTCTGGGTCATGAAATATTTTCATCCGGAAAGGGGGGTGGATTTAGTTGGTTGCAAGAACATATGGGTAATGACTATATTCCAGCATGGTTTGTACCTGAAATAAAAGATGCAGCAATTGTAAATAGCGGTATGAATCGTTGGCATAATTATTATGTTGAGGGTATGAATTGGCTGGTTAAAAACGTAGGGATTGATGGAGTATATCTAGATGATGTCGCATTTGACAGAGTTACAATGAAACGAATTAAAAGAGTTTTATTACAAGATGGCCATCTTGGAATCATTGACCTGCATAGTGCTAATCAATATAACAAAAATGATGGTTTTAATAATAGTGCCATTCTGTACATGGAACATTTTCCTTACTTAAATAAATTATGGTTTGGTGAATATTTCGATTATGAGAAAAATAATCCAGATTTCTTTTTAACCGAAGTAAGTGGAATTCCGTTCGGACTGATGGGTGAGATGCTCCAGAATGGCGGAAACCCTTGGAGGGGTATGATTTATGGCATGACAAATAGAATGCCCTGGAGTGCAAATGCAGATCCAAGACCTATCTGGAAAATATGGGATGATTTTGGAATAAAAGGCTCAGAAATGATAGGGTATTGGAGCCCCAATTGCCCTGTAATAACCGATAATGAAAAAGTATTGACAACTGTCTATAAAAAAAATGGAGCTGCTTTAATTTCTATCGCAAGCTGGGCAGATACGGATGTTTCTGTAAAACTTAGAATAGATTGGCAAAAATTAGGAATCAATCCATTAACTGCTAAAATTGAGGCAAGAGAGATAGAAAATTTTCAACCTTCACATAGTTATCAAATAAATGAAGCTATTAGTGTTCCAAAAGGAAAAGGTTGGTTATTGATTATTAAATAACTTAAAGAAATTAATCTTAATGTTTATTACAGCTTTTCTTTAATGGCAATTAAGTTTTTTTAGTTTAAAAATAGAAACTCAGAATATCTCCTAAATCAGCCAAGATATGGTTAGAACTTGCGGTAGTGAGGCCGACTGTAAAGCACATGATTTTTCAATTATGTGCTTTTTTATTTCTACTAAAACCATTATCAATAAAAATTACCGAAGAATAATTTATTATCTTCTAATTTTCTTTTTTTGGTTATGATTGCGTTTTTTTAGTTTAAATTTTATGGAACAGTCTATATTGCTACTGATTAATTATCCTTACATAAAAAGTATTTATGCAAACAATTGATTTATCCGGGACATTGGGATTAATTGCCACTATTGTTTTATCGCTAAATGTTTTATTAGGGATGATGCTGAGCACCGCTTATAAAAATAAAAAATGGTGGCTAAAATTTCCTAAAAAAATAAGAGCAATAAATGTTAATGAGCTGCATAATTACACCGCTTATATTGCTTTGGTTATTGTTTTTGCACATGTATTGATCATTCCTTTAGATCCATCATCCAAATTCACTTTTATCGATATCTTCTGGCCTTTGTATGCACCACATCAATCAACGATTGTTTTTTTAGGGAGTATTTCTTTGATGGCTTTGCTAATTGTAATTATCACTACTCAAAAAATTATCAAAAGAAAATTAAGTTTCCGTCTTTGGAAAAACATTCATTTCATTTCTTATGGAACTTGTTTGTTGTTTATTGTTCATGGATTATTGATGGACCCGGAATTAAAAGATAGATCAACAGATTGGATAGATGCAGAAAAACTGTTATCAGAAGTTTGCGGAATTATTTTAATTATTGCTTTTGTAATACGTTATAAATATCATTTAGCAGTTAAAAAATCAAGTTAACCGATTATTTATCCTCCAAATAAAATGCTTCTCTGTTTTTTAAATTATCCATATATTGTTGGATAATGATAATCAAATGAAAAAATATCTATCCCTTCAATTAATTATTGCTTTTTCTTTTATTCAATCAGTTATCACTGCGCAAATCAATCCAGGTTATTTTAATGCAATCAAGTGGAGAATGATTGGCCCGCATCGAGGTGGCAGAACCGTTGGCGCTGTTGGTGTACCTCAACAACCCAATGTTTTTTATATTGGTGTCAACAATGGTGGTGTTTGGAAGACAACGGATTATGGAAGAACATGGTTTCCGGTTTTTGATGAACAACCAACAGGTTCCATTGGTGATGTTGCTGTTGCACCTACTAATCCAAATACAATTTACGTTGGTAGTGGAGAAGGAATCCTAAGACCTGATTTATCAGTTGGTAATGGTATGTATAAGTCTATTGATGCAGGTAAAACATGGACTCATTTAGGATTGGATGATGCACAGCAAATTGGCGGCGTTGCTGTTGATCCTACGGATGAAAATAGAGTATTTGTTGCGGTATTGGGGCATCCATACGGGCCTAATACTACAAGAGGTGTTTATCGTTCAACCAATGGGGGGAAATCATGGGAGCGAGTTTTATACAAAGATGAAAACACGGGTGCAGTGCAGGTTTCCATCGATCCTAAAAATCCTAATATTATTTATGCTGATATGTGGGCCGGTCGTCAGGGGCCTTGGGAAAATGGTGAATGGAATGGTGCTGAAAGTGGTTTGTATAAATCAGTTGATGGTGGTAATACATGGAAAAAATTAATCAATGGTTTGCCAACAGTAAAACAAGGTTTAGGTAGAATTGGTTTTTGTATTGCACCAAGTAATCCAAACAGATTATATGCAACAGTGGATGCCGGAAATAATGGTGGAATGTATAGAAGTGATGATGGTGGAGAAAATTGGAAGAGTATTAGCAATGATGGAAGATATTGGGGAAGGGGAAGTGATTTTGCTGAAGTAAAAGTAGATCCTAAAAATGAAGACATCGTTTATACGGCTAATGTTGTTGTGTGGAGATCAAAAGATGGTGGCAATACTTGGAAAGATTTTCGTGGTGCACCAGGTGGAGATGATTATCATCGCATTTGGATCAATCCCGATAATTCAAATATTATTTTAATTGCTGCCGATCAGGGAGCTATTATAACAGTGAATGGTGGTGAAACTTTTTCATCCTGGTATAATCAACCTACTGCACAATTTTATCATGTAATTGCGGATAATGCTTTTCCATATAATGTGTATGGCGGTCAACAGGAAAGTGGTTCTGTTGGAATTGCATCTCGTGGTAATGACGGACAAATTACTTTTCGTGAATGGCATCCGGTTGCTGTTGAAGAATATGGCTATGTTGCTCCGGATCCGTTAGACCCGAACATTATTTATGGTGGAAAAATTACCAAATATGACAAGCGGACAGGACAAGTTCAAAACATTGCTCCCGAAGCAATCAGTAGTGGTAAATATCGTTTTGTAAGAACAGCCCCAGTTTTATTTTCACCCATCGATCCCAAAACATTATTCTTTGCAGGGAATGTTTTATTTAAAACAAATAATGGAGGCCATTCCTGGCAGGTCATTAGTCCCGATCTTACCAGAGAATCCTGGGATATACCCGCCAGTGTTGGCGTTTATACGACAGATGAATTAAAAAAAATGCCACGTCGGGGTGTTATTTATACAGTTGCTCCATCACCAAAAGATATTAATATGATTTGGTGCGGCACAGATGATGGGTATATACAATTAACAAAAGATGGTGGTAAGAATTGGAAAAATGTTACACCGGCTTCAATAACAGCATGGAGTAAAATATCTATTATCGAAGCAAGTCATTTTAATTCAAACATTGCTTATGCTTCAGTCAATAGAATTCGTTGTGATGATATGCATCCGCATATTTATAAAACAACTGATGGTGGAAATTCCTGGAAAGAAATTGTGAATGGATTGCCTGATGATCCAATTAATTCAGTGAAAGAAGATCCATTAACACAAGGATTATTATTTGCAGGATCAGAAAGATCAACCTATGTTTCATTTGATGATGGAGAACATTGGCAATCTTTACAATTAAATATGCCATGTACTTCCATTCGTGATCTGGTAATAAAAGATGATGATTTAATTGTAGGTACACATGGTCGTTCGTTCTGGATATTAGATGATATTACATCATTACGCCAACTTGCAAAATCAATTCATCAAAATGAGTCGATTTTATTTAAACCAGCAACAGCTATTCGCATCAGATGGAATACAAATCCAGATACACCCTTACCGCAAGAAGAACCAGGCGGACAAAATCCTCCTGATGGTGCCATTATCGATTATTATTTAAAAGAAAATGCGAGTGGTGGTGTAACACTTGACATAAAAGATGAAAAAAATAATTTGATCAGAACTTTCAGAAGTGATGATCAGCCTTACGAAATTCCTCCTGTAAATATTCCATTGTATTGGATTCGCCCGCAACAGATATTGTCCGCAAATGCAGGCTCACACAGGTTTTTATGGGATATGCATTATACTCCAATAAAAACTGCACCCAGCTATCCTATTGCAGCTGTATTTGGAAATACAGCACCTGAAGCAACGTCTCCATGGGTAATGCCTGGAAATTATTTTGCTGTATTGACCGTTAACGGGAAATCATACACCCAACAATTCAAAATAAAACTAGATCCGCGTGTAAAAACCGCCATTAAAGATTTACAAGACCAACATGATTTTTCATTGACTTGTTATAAAAATAGAATAAAGGCTGCAGGATATATTGATGCCATAAATTCTTATCGTAAAAATAATTCAGATTTATCAAAAGAAATTAATCAGCAATTAACAGCACTTGCAGGAAATATTGGTCGAAGAAGAGTAGCCTCAAATAAAGAAGCCAGCTTTGGTTCATTGGTTTCGGGTTATGATAAATTGATGCATGATTTACAGGAAGCAGATCTCCCGCCAACACAACAACAAATCAATGCTATTAATAAATTAAATACTGATTTTTCTGCTATTGAAGTAAAGTGGTTGGCATTTGAATCTAAAAAATAAAGTTTTTAATCAAGATGTATATGAAAAATAAAACTATTTTTTTGCCATTGCTTCTGTTGCCGTTGATTTCAATAGCACAGAAAAAAAATATAAAACCAATTCAAACCACAAAAGAAATTAATTACGATTCTATACTTTTTTCGAAAGTAAGTTACCGCGAAGTAGGACCGTTTCGTGGTGGAAGAAGCGCGGCTGTTGCGGGTAGTTATAAAAATAAAAACACTTTTTATTTTGGCGCTGCCGATGGTGGTGTTTGGAAAACAAATGATGGTGGCAATAATTGGAAAAATATTTCTGATAAATATTTTGGTGGCAGTATTGGTGCTGTTGCTGTGGCGCCAAACGACGAATCTGTTTTATATGTTGGTGAAGGTGAAGAAACCATGAGAGGTAATGTGAGTGAGGGTTTGGGAGGAATGTGGCGAAGTGATGATGCCGGCAAAAGCTGGAAGAATATTGGATTAAAGAATACAAGGCATATTGTAAAGATTGTTGTTCATCCAACAAATTCAAATATTGTTTGGGTAGCAGTGATGGGGCATTTATTTGGACCGAATGAAGAACGTGGCATTTATAAAACAATAGATGGTGGTAAAACTTGGAACAAAGTTTTATACGTGAATGAACAAACAGGTTGTTCTGATTTAATTATGGAACCCAACAACCCTTCTGTTTTATATGCAGGTACATGGCATGTTATCAGAACACCTTACAGTATGGAAAGTGGAGGAGAAGGCAGTGCATTATGGAAAAGTGTTGATGGTGGCGAAACGTGGATGAATATATCTTCAAAAAAAGGATTGCCAAAAGGTATTTGGGGAATTGTTACGGTTACTGTGGCTCCAAGTAATACCGATAAAGTATATGCAGTAATTGAAAACACAAAAGGAGGTTTGTTTGTAAGTAATGATGCCGGAGAAACCTGGGAATTGCAATCCGGCGATAATAATATTCGTCAACGGGCCTGGTATTATTCAAGAGTTTTTGTAGATCCTAAAAATGAAAATATTGTGTATTGTCCCAATGTAAATTTCATGCGAAGTAAAGATGGCGGTAAAACCTTTCAATCAGTTAATACAACACCGCATGGCGATCATCATGATGTATGGATCGATCCTGAAGATGGCAATAGAATGATTGTTGCAGATGATGGTGGAACGCAAGTAAGTTTTGATGGAGCTGCAAACTTTAGTAATTATTATAATCAACCAACGGCACAATTTTATCGCGTAACAACCGATAATTCTTTTCCTTATCGCATACTTGGTGCACAACAGGATAATACAACTGTAAGAATCAAAAGCCGATCTTACGGTAATGCCATTACACAAGATAATTGGCAACCAACGGCAGGTGCAGAAAGTGGGTATGTAGTTGCAAGTCCATTAAATCCTGATATTGTGTATGGGGGAAATTATGGTGGATTTTTATCACGACTCGATCATAAAACAGGAGAGAATAGAAACATTAATGTTTGGCCGGATAATCCTATGGGAGCTGGTGCTGATGTGCAAAAATTTCGTTTTCAATGGAACTTTCCCATTTTCATTTCACCGCATAATCCTAAACGATTGTATGCTTGTGGAAACCATTTATTTGTAACGGAAAATGAAGGACAATCATGGGAAATGATTAGTCCGGATTTAACAACAAACGATAAATCAAAACAA
>Ga0316224_1002765_pt1 | contig 15440 bp, 12 predicted proteins | sample TBH18013metaG_FD_206254 | JGI IMG/M metagenome (GOLD analysis project Ga0316224, IMG submission 206254) | Freshwater microbial communities from Trout Bog Lake, Wisconsin, USA - TBH18013 | ecosystem: Environmental > Aquatic > Freshwater > Lake > Hypolimnion/Profundal zone | place: USA: Wisconsin... | reverse complement strand
CATGGCTAAACACCCGGCACTGCATTTTGCGCCATGTATGTAAATATCCCTGCCTTTACGTTCGGCAGTGCTCAATTTCATATCCGACTCGTTAGGATAATTGATACCCAACGATAAATAGTAATTACTTTGCGGGTTAAAATCTCTGATGTAATAAAAACCTTCGGGCACTTGTTTATCACCTTCTTCACGTTTTGGGCCCAAAAAGCCCGAAAGAGCGTAAATATTAAACTCCTTAAACTTTATATACTTGCCATCGGGCCTTTCAACCCACAACTCTAAAATGCATTCCATTTTAAAAACCCTGATCATTATTCTGCCAAAAGTCTCTTCTGGTATATCTAACGACCGGCACCTCATGTTAATAAGCTCAGCTTTGCGCTCATAAACGTCATTCACCCTCGGAAAAGTTCTCTGAATATCCTCAAAAGTTCCCTTTTGGGGCGTAAAGCCCGAACTAAGCGCTAAAAGCAGAAAGAGGAAACTTGTTTTAAAAAGTGTCATAGCTTCATAAGTAAAACGGGAGGTTTCGCTTTTCATGTATACGGCAGTAAAAAAATAAAGTGGCCTCAATCAACAAATTTCAATCAATGCACACCTTGTATTATAATAAGTAGTTTAATTAATCAATAGAACAGTTATTATTAGCTGTGTGAATTTATAGCCTAAGTTGGGGCCTTAATATTTTGAGTTCACAATTATAGACACTTGTTCACTGTAATCCACAACAAAAGTGGCCTATAAATACCTGATTAATATGTATTTAGACACCTTATACACAAGCTGTGGAAACCCCTGTTGACATCCCGAAAGGCATAACTTTCCGGTGCCTTTATGTTAACGGAAGTGTGGATTACGTGCATAAAATGAAAACAAGTATTTACGGAAAACAGGGAGTTTTTTAAACCGCATTTCCAAAATTATTTCATGCACAGTTACCCACTGCTTTTTGGCGTTACCAACAGGCCTTTTTGTGGATATCGCCAATGGCCTATCTAATCCTTACTTCCAATAATTTCAATTCCCTTGCCTCAACCGAAAAATCAACCACTTTTTCTTCAGTAAATAATATCCGGTTGTTGCTTCCCGGGTAAATATGCTCCATACTGGTAAAAAAGTCTTCTGAAGTATGTACTATTTTCTGTGTAGTTGGTGCGGCGCCGCTAGCAGGCAAAAAGGTGTTTAACAAATTTAACCCGTGTTCGTCATCGCTTTCGCAATCTTCATTGTGCAGCAGATATACGTCGTTACCTTTACAATATGCCTGCACCGAAAAGGCATACCCTATAGTGTGTGTAGTTTGCTTTTTATCAATAAAAGCGGTGGCCTTTAATGCCATTTCATTATCGATGCGGTAAGCTACCAGGTAATGGCGGTCTAATACGTTAGTAACGGCGCCGGTTACTTTGTCCTTATTTTCGGTACTGCGTCGGTATTCGGCAACCAGCATAAAATTTCCCCCCTCCAGGGGTAAAATAAGCTGTGTTTGCAGGTACTCAAAACCTTTTTCTTTGGTTTTTTGGTAAGCGGCCGCCTTTGCAATCAAATTATCGTCGGGTACCAGATCTTGTGTACCCGCCAGGGTAAAGTCGGGCTTATACTTATTTACCGATATGCCTTTAAGCAACTGGCTGTGGTTGTTGGCATAATGGTCGTAGCTGATAACAAACTCGCCGCTATTAAGCACAGCTATGGCTGGTTGGCTGCTCATTTGATTACCTCCTACTGCAGCAGCCAGGGCAAGCATTGGCGGATCTGCGTCTGTATTATTAATGGAGAAGAAATAATATTTCAGTGGCTTTTTGCCTTTGGGGTCTAAATGCAGGGGGTCTTCCTGGGTTTTGGCCTCCAGCAGCATTTGGCCATCGTTACCCACTACCATGCGTTTAAAGTTGATAAGGTCCTTTTCGGCTTTTATTTCAAAGCTGCGTTCAAATACCGGGCCTTTGGTATTATCTATGAGCAAGACTTTAAACTTTTGCTGCCTGAAGTAATGCTTTATAAGAATGGCCGTTTTGCTTTTATCATCACTTTGTGCCAACACAATACCGCTGGCGGCAAAATGTTCAATGGCCTCGTCAAAAATGGTAGCGGGCTCGCCCAGCGGCAGTAAGGTTGTGGGGTCATAATCCTGACGCATAATTTTGGGTATTTGTTTGTACCCATCGCGGCTATCAACCATATCGGGCCTTTCAACTACGCGCTCGCAGCGCGCGTAGAAAATGGAGATTTTGCCGTTTACAATAGCGGCTTTCAGGTAATCGGTCTTTTCGCCAAAGGGCGGGTAAACGGGCGAGCTTTTAGCTGTGGGAAAACCCGCAGCATATTTAAGTATATAGAAACGTGCAGGCTTGTCGGGGTGGTTGGGTTTTTCAAAACCAATTACATACCAGTTATTATTATAGTCGCCGAGTACCTCAATAGCAGGCTGGTCTATGATCGAACTGGTTTTTACATCAAAGCCGCTTGCCTGTACCTTGGTTATAAGGCAGAAACAAAGAAAAAGGGGGAAATAAAAATTTTTCAAAACAGCCGGATTTTAGAAAAATCAAAAGTAGGCTCATTAACCATGCTTAGGGCTTATGCGCATGGCTTTAGTTTTCAAGAGGTGTAATAAAAATTTAATTTTTGTACTGCAGGGTATACAATCGGGTACAAAATTACTTTTTGTACCAACCCGTATCCTGAATATACTTCCATACCGCATCCGGTAAAAAGTACTGCATAGAAATACCCTTGCGGATACTATCGCGGATAAAGGTGGCCGAAATATCGAGAAACGGAAAATCAAGAAATTGAATGTTGGGGCGCTCAGGATAAGGATTTTCATCAAAGCCCCGGCGTTTGTATACATATATAGGATATACCAGCAGCTTTTCAAAATTCTTCCACTTATGCAGGGTTACCAGGTTATCGCTACCCATAATGAGCGAAAACTGGTGCTGCGGGTACTTTTCGTGCAGATATGTGAGCGTATCAATAGTATATGAAGGTTTGGGCAGTTTAAATTCAATACTGGACGACTTCAGGTGCTTGTTTTCTTCAATGGCCAGGTTAATCAGGTGCAGGCGGTCGTGGTCGCGCAGCAGGGTTTCTTTGGGCTTTAAAGGATTTTGGGGCGATACTACCAGCCATACCTTATCTAAATCAGTAGTTTGGCTGATGTAGCTGGCAATAATAAGATGCCCGTTGTGTACCGGGTTAAATGAACCGAAAAAAAGGCCGATTTTCAAACCGTTTTTGTTTTATATAAAAAATGTGTTGTAAATTGTAATGGCATTACAGGAAATTGAAAACGAAAGTAGGAATATCCGGTAGAATTATAGCTAATGCCTTTTGGCCCGCTTTATTTTACTAGTTTTATCATCCATATATGCTGCCGGTGTATATAAGAGTAACATATTACTTTCTGGTTGGCATAATTATTATGCTGGCAATGTATATTCGGTTTTCTACCGGCCTGCAACCAATCATTGACCCCGATATTAACGGCTATATCATGCCTGCTGTTTCATGGATTAAAACACATGAATTCATACATTTTTGTCGTTCATTTCCTTACCCGCTTTTTTGTACATTAGTTGTAAGTGTTTCAAAATCATTTGCGGCCATAGTAGCAACACAACATGTACTTGCACTTTTTTCGTTACCGCTGCTTGCCAAAACTTTCAGAAAATGGATAGTGTACTACCATGCCAACCAGGTTTCTTCTCACGTTTTGGCGCTGGTAATTTTGTTGTATATTGGTATGCTGCCTCACCAAACAATAATTGAAAAAAGCATAAGGCCCGAAAGTGTTATGCTTTTTCTTTTTTCCGTATTTTTTTATGTCCTGTCGGTATTCATAATTGAAAAGAACAACCGGCACTTTTGGATTGGCCCCCTGGTGTTTTTAAATTCGTTTTTATACCTCTTCTTTCCCAGATGGGGTTTCTGCCTTCCGGTTGTATTGGTAGTAACAGCTTGGTACTGTGTTAACGATGTGCAGCCGAAACAAATGTTCAAACACTATTTTGCCGCACTTATGTTTGCTTATCTGTTTTTGTACCTGCCGGAGGAGAAACTGATTGACAAATACGATGCAGGCAACCGCTCGTTTTTGGCGGAGCAGTATTTCTACGTACATGCAGATATGGTACAGCAAACGTTATCCTTGCCCGGCATTACTTTATGCAGTAATGCTGACCGGATGGCGTATAAATACCTGCGGGATAGCCTGGGGCGGGAGATTGTGGAAAACAAAAATATTTCTTCCATCGGTTTTGACCCTGACGGGTTGATGTATGGCAAAGCCAACAAGGATTTAGATTCGGTGTTTTTGTACAATACGGATAGTAACCTGGTAAAAGCTTACTGGGGATTTAACCTGCGCGAGTTCAGGGATAGAAAGCCGGGCGACCGGACAGACTCTTTACTGCGTATCGATCTGGCCAACCATATGGAAAGTAAATTTAATGGTGTAAAGAGCGCCTGGAAAAAGGCCTTTTTATATAAACTTATTGCCAAAAGCATTTGTCACAGCTATATCAGATATTGCAGTAAAATTGCTAAACAGACAGTATTTTATTACAATCCGTTTTTGCCCAAAAAAGAATGCTGCCGTGGTCTGAACCGGTTAACGAAGTAAAACACATAGACAACTTTGCAAAGTTAACGGCCGGATTTACTATGGCAGATAGACCTGTTGAAGAGTACGGTGCAATCATTTCCTTCCCACTTTTTCAAACGGAGATTTGTAATTTGATTTACTATGTCATTTCGTAAAGCTATCTGCTTTTGCTGTTGTTCTCGTTTATAAAGGCGCTGAAAACCCAGGACAAAAAGATTTTTTTATTTCTGTTACTGCACTTTAGCCTGGTTATGACGGTAGCTGTTATTCACACCTTCGATAATGACCGGTATGGATGGTCAATATTTGTACCAGCTGTTTTCTGCTATTTTTTAATGGCAGTTTATTGCTTAGCGCCAACACAAAGATGGCTTGTTACCCAATAGGATAAAAACGTTATCCCGACCAGCTGATTTAATAAAGGCGAAGTGAGTTCTGCAAAAAATTACGCAATACGCTAAATACATAAAAATCATCTATCTGCGTGCGGTGAACATCTGATTTTTTCAATGCATTTATTTCGGTAGTATCCAAAATCAATTCTTTGTAAGCAGATGCGTTGAAATTAAAATAGTAAGGATCAAATTGAGTAATAGCCGCGCGGCTATGTTCATTTAAAAACAACTCATTAACCGGAACCCGCTTTAGTTGTTCTAAATCCTCAGGGCTTCCTCTTACTAATTGTATGGTAGGACACTGTTTGTCTATAGCCGAAAATACCATGGTAGCCGTATGCCATTTTATTTGAAACAAATCTATTGGCAGAAAAACATCCTCTTTAACATACCATTTTGATTGCAGGACATCCTGTTTTTGACAAAGCGCATTTAATTTTTCTATGATGGTAACTCTGTTGTTCATGGAGGTGTAAGAAGACAAAATGTTGGTAATGCCCATTGTTAAGTATAAAATATATATAGCCATTACATGGCCGGGCCTTAACCTGATTTTGCCAGCGTAGCTAAGGCCCAGCATTAATAAAAACAGATGCAGAGGATAAAGACGTTTAATAATATCTACCTGGTTCCAATCAAATTCATTGTTAAAGGTCGAATAGCAAAAAGGAATGCAAACGAATAAGCCCGCAAATTTCAATACAATGCCGGCATTAGAGGCCGAAATGCGGATCAGAAAATAAAAAGAGAGTAAGAATAAAAGGAGTTTAACAAAGTAGTCGGAAAAAGTGCTGAGAGGACCAGAGGCAATCTCCATCAGATTAAGAGCCTGTATTTTTTCATAGTCGTAGTGTGAAAGCAGCAGAGCCCTCAACAATACGTTGATGCCAATAAATGTAAGCAGTAACAGGTCTTGCTTTATTTGAACTGTTGAACGATACAGATAGAGCATAAAAATCAGGAGAGCGATCAGTGTAATGGGGTGACTCCAGATAATAAAAAAAGCACTTACAGCAAGCATCATCTTCTTGGGCCATCCGTGCTTGTAATATTGGTAAATGGATACGTAGAAAATCATGAGGGCCCCTGATAAAAAAAGTTCATTTTCAAGGAAATAAAAGCCCAGGTTAGTTACCAATACGGGTGCGGCAAGTACTGCCGCCGCGTACTCGTATTTTTTTGTAAGCAGGATGATTAACAATGACACTATCAGATAAAAAAGCGCATCGTTAATACAATACATTCGGCCAACTTCTGAAAGCGGGAGATGTAACCATACCGCTACAGGAATTAAAAACTTGTTAAGCATAAAGCTGTACCTGTACATTGGTATTGCATCAAAATGAAACCGGTACCAGCTATGGTAAACCAGATTGTTCGACAAATCGAATTGAACGCGTAGTTTGTAAAAAAGAATGCCATAACCCTGCAAAACGAGAAAAAATACCAGGGTTATGTAAAACAAACACAAGGTTGAGGCACTATCGGCTGCAGGGTAAAAATACCGTGACGGGAAATTATGAAAAGAGGGCGGGGGGGATTTTGCCATTGTATTCTAAGACAAATGTAATATTTTTAAGATTAGTTTTCGAAATCGCGGGTTATTATATCATCTATGATACCAAGTCGATAGTTTTAACCAAGGAATAACTATTTGCTTTTCTCATTAAAACAAACTATATTCGCATCAGAATTAAAGAAGGAGAGGGGACGAGAGTCCCCTCTCGTTTTTTCTACCAGTGTCGTTTTTGTGTTTTTTAGGGCAAAAACGAAACAAAAGGAAGCAGAGCAAATGGATCAGGAAGTTGTAAAACAGAAAATTGCCGAATGGCTGGCACCGTTACTGCAGGAAAAAAATCTTTTTCTGGTAGATGTGCGGATTTCGATGGGCCGTAAAATTGAGGTTTTTGCCGATAGCGATACCGGCATTACTATTGAGGAATGTGCTATTATATCGCGGTTGGTTGAAAGCCATTTAGACGGCAGCGGCCTGGTGCCCGATAATTATATACTGGAGTCATCGAGTCCCGGTATGGGTAACGCCTTAAAGGTGCCACGGCAGTATAAAAAGCGAATTGGCCGTACCTTTGAGATTGATAAAAATGACGGTACCCATATTGAAGCTACCCTGCTGAAAGCGGATGACGACCAGATAACATTACAGGAAATACTGCCTGAAGTGAAAAAAAAGGATAAAAAGAAAGGTGTAAAAGAAGAAGAGCCGAAAGTGTTTGTTGTGAAATACACCGATATAAAAAAGGCGGTGCTTCAATTTAAATTTTAATAAAAACAGCGTATTTTAATTACTGAACTAAAACCATAAATCTTCAAAACACAAAATTAAAGATCATGAACAGCTTAGACCTGATTGACTCGTTCAGCGAGTTCAAACAAATGAAGAACATCGATCGTCCTACGATGATGAAGGTGCTGGAAGACGTTTTCCGTACCCTGCTTCGTAAAAAATACGGAGAGACCGATAACTTCGACATTATCGTGAACACGGATAAGGGTGACCTTGAAATCTGGCACAGACGCGAAATAGTTGCGGATGATGCAGTTGAGAATCCTATTCTGCAGATTGGTATCACTGAGGCTAAAGCACTGGAAGAAGATTTTGAGATTGGTGAAGAAACATACGAAAAAATTGAATTAGAAAGCTTTGGCCGTCGTGCAATTCTGGCTGCCCGCCAAACACTGGCATCAAGAGTCGGCGATCTGGAAAAAGACGAGGTTTTCAAAAAATATAAGGACCGTATAGGCGAAATTATTTCGGCTGAGGTTTACCAGGTCTGGAAAAAGGAGATTTTGTTGCTGGATGAAGAAGGAAACGAATTGTTGTTACCTAAGTCAGAGCAGATAAAGACCGATTTTTTCAAAAAAGGCGAACAGGTACGTGCAGTAGTGCGCAAAGTTGAACTAAGAAACGGAACACCGTTTATCATTTTGTCAAGAACCGACAATGCGTTCCTGGCTAAGTTGCTGGAGCAGGAAGTACCGGAAATTTTCGATGGCCTGATAGTGGTGAAGAACATAGTGCGCGAACCGGGAGAAAAAGCAAAAGTAGTAGTGGAGTCTTTTGATGACCGTATCGATCCGGTGGGTGCCTGTGTGGGTGTTAAAGGCTCACGTATCCACGGTATTGTACGCGAATTGAAGAATGAGAATATCGATATCATTAACCATACCAACAATCTTTCGTTGATGGTACAACGTGCACTGGCTCCGGCCAAGATCACGTCAATCGATATCAATCAGGAAACAAAACGTATTTCAGTTTATCTGAAACCCGACCAGGTAAGCCTGGCCATTGGTAAGCGCGGAGTAAACATTAAACTGGCCAGCCGTTTGGTGGGTTTTGAAATAGATGTTTACCGTGAGAATGAAGAAGGCAGTGAAGAAGAATACGATATTGACTTAGATGAATTTGCAGATGAAATTGACGACTGGATGATTGATGAGCTGAAGAAGATAGGTTGCGATACAGCAAAGAGCGTATTGTCGTTAAACGACGAAGAGCTGGTACGCCGTACCGACCTTGAAGAAGAAACCATCAAGGAGATCAGAAAGATACTTCAGAGCGAGTTTCAGGATGAAGGCAAAGCCTGATCTGAGCGATGAAAACGGCAGTACACACAGAAAAAAAGAAGTAACTGGTATTTGGTGATAAGTAAAAGCCCAAATACCGGTCACCGAATATTAGTATACTAAAAACAAACTATGGCAGAAGCACCAAGCATGCGATTGGCAAAAGCCGCAACAACTTACAACGTAAGTACCGACCACTTACTTGAAAAGTTGAAACAAAGCGGTTTTGTGTTGGAGAACAAACCCACGTCTAAACTAACATCGGATATGATTTCGGTGCTGGAGAAGGCTTTTGGTGTAGATAAGGCTATCAAAGAACAGGCCGATAATACCAAAATAGACAAAACGGAGAAGAAGGCGACCGTTGAGATGCCTGAGAACAACATAGCCACGCATCAAAAGAAAGAAGAAGAGAAAGAGGTGATGGTTAAAACCAACCTGGCACCAAAAGAGGAAGAAGCGGTACAAACCATTTCGGCCGATAAGGTGCAGCTGGAAGGGCCAAAAGTTGTTGGCACGGTTGATTTGAACAAACCGAAAAAGACCACCAAAAAGAAAGAAGAAGAGGTTGAAGTAGCACCGGTTGAAGAAGTTATAGCACCGGTGGCCAAAGAAGAAGAAAAGGAAGTTGCAGCTCCGGTGGTTGAAGAAAAACCGCTGGAAGCTGTTAAACCTGCTGTGGTTGACCCCGAGGCTGAGCACCGCATTACTACCAAGTACCAGACTTTGGATGGCCCTAAAGAAGTTGGCCGTATTGACCTTTCGAAGTTTGACGAAAAACCGAAGAAGAAAGAAGAAGCAAAAGTACTGGGCAAAGATGCCGCAGGTGATGCTGCTAAAAAGAACCGTACCCGCAAGCTGGTACAAAAGAAGGTTCGCCCACCTTTGGCAGGCGACCAGTATTACGATAAGAAAGTTGAGAACTTTCAGCGCAAGCGCGAAGTGTTACCACGCAAACCCGAAGCCCCTGCCCAACCGGCTGAGATCAGCGAAAAGGAGATAGAAGACAAGATCAGGGCAACGATGGCCAAAATTCAGGCACAAACTGCCAAGAGTGACCGTTCGAAGTTCAGAAGAGGAAAGCGCGAAGCCATTCAGGAAAAAATGGCCAGCGAAGAGCAGGAGGGCAGAGAAAATAACCACCTGCAGGTAGCTGAGTTTACCTCAGTATCTGAGTTGGCCAGCTTAATGAATATTGCGCCGGTGGCAGTTATTCAAACCTGTATGCAGTTAGGTGTTATCGTGTCTATTAACCAGCGTTTGGATGCAACTATCATTGAATTGGTAGCGGCCGAAAACGGTTACCAGATAGAGTTTATCTCGGCTGCCGATCAAACAGCATTTGTTGAAGACCACGCTGATACACCGGAGGAGTTACAACCACGTGCACCTATTGTTACTATCATGGGTCACGTTGACCACGGTAAAACATCGTTACTGGATTATATCCGTAAAACAAACGTGGCCGGTAAAGAAGCCGGTGGTATTACCCAGCACATTGGTGCCTACGAGGTAACAACGGCCAGCGGCAAACAAATTACCTTTTTGGATACACCGGGCCACGAAGCGTTTACCGCCATGCGTGCACGGGGTGCCAAAGTAACCGACATAGCCGTTATTGTAATTGCGGCCGATGATGCGGTGATGCCTCAAACAAAAGAAGCCATTAACCACGCGCAAAGTGCAGGTGTGCCCATGATATTTGCCTTTAACAAGATTGATAAAGACGGCGCTAATGCCGATAATATCCGTCAGCAATTGGCCAGTATGAATTTATTGGTTGAAGAATGGGGCGGTCCTTATCAAAGCCAGGAAATTTCAGCTAAAAAGGGATTGAATATTGATGCCCTGCTGGATAAGATTTTGATACAGGCCGAATTGCTGGAGTTGAAAGCCAACCCGGCTAAAAATGCCATGGGCTCGGTAGTTGAAGCCACACTTGATAAAGGCCGCGGGTATACTACTACGGTGCTTGTACAGTCAGGCACTTTAAAGCTGGGTGATATTATTGTTGCCGGGCCATATTATGGCCGTATTAAAGCCATGTTTGATTATAAGGGAGCTAAGGTGAAGAACGTAGGCCCATCGGGACCAGTGCAGGTTTTAGGTTTAAGCGGTGCGCCACAGGCCGGTGAAAAATTCAAGGTGTTTGATAATGAATCGGACGCTAAGGAACTGGCTACCAAACGCGCGCAAATTGAACGCGAAACCGGTATCCGTACCAAGAAACACATTACACTGGATGAGATCGGCCGTCGTTTGGCATTGGGTAACTTTAAAGAATTGAACCTGATATTGAAGGGCGACGTGGATGGATCGGTAGAAGCCTTGGCCGACTCGTTACTGAAACTTTCAACCGAAGAAATTGCTATCCGCATTATACACAAGGGCGTGGGTGCCATATCCGAATCGGATGTACTGCTCGCTACCGCTTCAGATGCCATCGTTATAGGCTTTAACGTTCGTCCTTCGGCGAATGCGAAGAAGATTGCCGATGCAGAAGGTGTTGATATACGCTTATACTCCATCATCTACAACGCAATTGAAGAGATCAAGAGCGCGATGGAAGGTTTACTGGAGCCTAAGATTGAAGAGAAGATAATTGGTAACCTGGAAGTGCGCAACGTTATTACCGTTAGCAAGGTAGGCACCATTGCCGGTTGCTTTGTGCGCGAAGGCAAAACCTTTAGCCGCAGCAAAGTGCGCGTAGTGCGCGATGGCATCGTTATCCATACGGGCACTATCAGCGGCCTGAAACGCTTTAAAGACGACGTAAAAGAAGTTGTAAGCGGCTTAGAGTGCGGTGTGCAGATCAAAGACTACCAGGATCTGAAAGAAAACGATATTCTTGAAATATTTGAAGAGACGGAAGTGCAACGGAAACTGTGATCAGATTCTTCAGAAATTTTTAAAACAGCCCTGCCGGTTTTGGTGGGGCTGTTTTGTTTTTGATCTAAGCGCAGAGTCTTACCGCGTTAAGCAAACTCAACACTGGCCCCCATAAACCCGCTGCCGTAAACTTTTTATCAAAGCACTGCTTTCAAACAGCCCACTAACATCAAGCTTTACGGCTTCGCCATCTGTTTTCAGTATCAGCAAATCGGTATGGCCGTATTCTGTGGCATAAGGAGTATCGCGGTTATTTATACCACTTGTTTCGTGGTCGTAAATTTTGTCAATATCACTGTAGTTAACTTCGGTTTCGGTACGGCCCCAAAAGTCGACGATCTGAAAGGAGGTAGCGGTTAAAATATAATTTCGGTAACCCAAAACATATGCTGCGGCAACGGCAACTGCGCCAAGCACTAGCACCACCCCTACTGCATGCGCATCATTTATTTTTTCGCCTTCTTTATTGGGTTGCGAAAATGCGGCCAGGGAAAACAGGGTGAGCACGATGGCGCTGATAATATAAATCATCGGGCTGTTTGAGTACTCGGTATTGTCTTTGCTGCCCATGGTATTGTTTAAGAATAACCTGCCCTCACGTTTTCAACTTTAGCCCGTAACAAAGTCATTAACCCGTCCGTGTCTTCAATAGGCGTTAAATCCAGGCGGGCGATTTCGCCACCGGTCAAGTGAATTACCAGCACTTCAACGTCCTCATCAACTTGCATTACATTACCCAACCGGCGGCTGCCTTTTTGCAAAAACAAGTTGGTTATTTCGTTGTACTCAATTTTACTTTTAATGGTACCACCCCAATTAAAAACCTGCAGGCAGGTATCTGTAACCACATATTTCCGGTATCGGAAAATGAAGGAGGAACCGTAAGTGAGTGGTATTATCAAAATAAAAATGCCAATACGCGTTGTGCCGGGCATTAGCAATGGCACCAGCGCAAACAGCGAAAAAGTAACAACGGTTATGGTAATCAGTTTTAATGAAGGCTTAAACTCGCTAACCATGCATCTAATATATTAAAAAAGCTAAACGCCTTGTATGCCCGGGTTGATTAGCCCGGGAAACTGAACAAGCACCCGGGTTACCAACTTTTAATCATCCTGATTGCGGCGGTTTATCTTTATTTTTCGCCCCAACTATAACAGGTACCGGTTTAATGAATGCCAGAACACTTACCTTTTTTATCAGCTTAACGGCAACATTAAGCTGCTATGCACAGATACTACCGGCACCTGGTGCAAAGCTCAATTACACACAGGTAATGTTTGATTACCCCAAAGTGTCTGGTGCCGCAATTTACCTGGTAAGGGTAATGGAAATAGAAGATTCTACCACCGCCAGAACCGAAAATTGTTTAAACGAACAAACCGATTCTGCTACCGCCACCCAGGTAACCGATCTGCAGTTTGGCAGAAAGTACCGCTGGCAATATGCCGGTATAATACCCGGGCATGAACCGGTTTGGAACGGCCCTTATAATTTTGAGATAACAAAAGACACGCTGATAGATAAAAACATTATGAGTTTGCAGGTAACTCAAAACGATAGTACGGACAACGCAGGCGGCTTAATCATAAACGATTGCACCCATACTATTGTTGACCGCACCGGCAAAATTGTGTGGTACCTGGCCAACATAAAATGGAAGTTTAACCTGCCCATACCAACAGCTACCGATGAGCCCCAGGCAAAAGCGCAGATACTGGTTAATAAGGCCAATGAGTCAGATCCGAAGTTTGAAGTAAAGCCCGCCATTTATGATTTGCGGCTTACGCCTTTTGGCACTATTACCTGCCTGGAAGAATGGAATGCCGCCGACCAGTCAGATTCAGCAGGCAATGTTAGCCCGATTGAACGCAATCTGAAATGCGATACTATCTGGAAGGCTCCGCGCGGAGGGACCAGGGTTTCTCGTGGTGTGGCAGAAAATTACAACCACGATTTTAAGCGTTTGCCCAATGGCCACTATATGGTACTGGGCGATGAGCTGTGGCGCAAATTGCCTCCATACACCGATACTCTGGCTTTTAAAAAGAAATATCCCGCCCCCCGCATTACCAAAGGCATTATATACGGCCGGGTTGAGTTTGGAACGGTGATTGAGTACGATAAAAAAGGAAAAATTGTGTGGAGCTGGAACGGAGAACAGTATTTTGACAGTGATGCACTATCGCCTGTAAACGATAACCCTACATTTAATATGCGGCAGCGGCCGCATGTGAATGCTTTTAGTATTGACCGGAAAAACGAATTTGTATACGTAGGCTTTCGCGACATGAGCCGCATTGTTAAAATCGAAAAGTCCACCGGTAAGGTAGTAGATAGCTGGGGCGAAAACAGCCCGGCCGGTAGTGCAAACCGGATAGTTAATTTTCACCAGCAACATGATGCCAATGTACTCGATAACGGCAACATTGCCGTTTTTAATAACAATGACTATCCCGGGCGCGACAGCATTCCCTCGGTGATCATTTTTTCGCAAAAGCCGACTGACAGCGGGTATGTAGTGTGGAAGTATGATCTGGACCTTGATGCGCAAACCCGCAGGTTAGGCCGCACCGGTGGTAATGTAGATCTGCTTAAAAACGGAAACTACCTGGTATGCCTGGGTAACGTAGATAAAATGATAGAGGTTACACCCGATAAGAAAATAGTATGGCAGGCAGAAATAAAGCCCAACCAAAAACGAAGCTTTAATTATTTCCACCGGCTTTACCGCGCACATTATGTATCGTCGTTATATCCCTGCTATTTCACTTTTCAAACAAGTAAAGATACGGTCGCTAAAGAGTCAGGTCAGTTTAATATCCGGCTCTTTAATAAAGGCTCAGAGCCCGATGCTTACCGGGTTAAAGTTACTTCAACTTCAGGCGCCATACTGCAACAGTTTTTGGTTGATACAGTGCAGCCCGGCCGGTCGGTAACCATGAATATAAAGCCGGCAAAACCGCTGCGCGGAAGCGAAAAGATAGTAGTTACCGTAACCTCGCAAACCAACCCCGATTTTGAGCGTAGTAATTGGGTTTGGGTACAATAAGCGGGGCTTGCTGTTTTCAGCCCTGCAATTGTTATATTGCCCTTTAATGAGCAATGCCATTAAATATTATTTAAGCGCTTATAACCTGGTTGCCTTCGTTTTCTGGGCTGTTTATATCATAAGTTTTGTTACTGGTGGGTTTGTAATTAACAGCCACTCTATGTTGCTGCTGAATATTGCTCAGGGCCTGGCCATACTGGAAGTTATCCATGCGCTTTTGAAGTGGGTAAGGTCGCCGGTGGGTTCAACCCTTGCGCAGGTGGCTTCGCGGTTGCTGGTAGTACTTTTTATTAATGTATTCAGAACGATACCGGTTTGGGATGCGGTTTTAAACCCTGCCATAATTATAGTTTCTTTTGCCTGGAGCATTACCGAGCTGGTCCGATATTCATTATATTTTCTTTCAACTTTTAAAGTACAGCCGGAGTGGTTATTATGGGCCCGCTATTCTTTTTTTATTGTATTGTACCCCTTGGGCGTTACCGGCGAGTGGTTGGTTTTTATAACGCCTGTTATTATGGGTGGTGTTTTTGCGTACCCGGGTGATGTGTTAACAGGTTTTTATGGATACCGGATTTTTGTGTTGATCCTTTTTATCAGCTACGTTTATTACTTCCCGGTTCTTTACAGGTATATGTGGAAACAGCGCAAGGCAAAACTTTAATAAATTATTAGATATGGAAAAGCTACAAACGCCCTTGGCAAAATTTTACGAGTGGGAACAAACGTGCCCCGACAAGGTATTTATGGTGCAGCCGTTTAAAGGCCAATGGCATAAATTTACCTGGAAGCAAACAGCCGGGGAAGTACGCAAACTGGCAGCTGTTTTACAATCATATAACTTGCCTCCTAAATCGCGCATTGCCTTGGTTTCGAAAAACTGTGCGCATTGGATAATTGCCGACCT
>Ga0316224_1002763_pt1 | contig 15456 bp, 6 predicted proteins | sample TBH18013metaG_FD_206254 | JGI IMG/M metagenome (GOLD analysis project Ga0316224, IMG submission 206254) | Freshwater microbial communities from Trout Bog Lake, Wisconsin, USA - TBH18013 | ecosystem: Environmental > Aquatic > Freshwater > Lake > Hypolimnion/Profundal zone | place: USA: Wisconsin... | reverse complement strand
CAGTATCCACAACACCAACACAAACAGTTTCTTTAACACCTACAGTATCACCTACAAGCTCATCTGTACCATCACCAACCCCTACTAGTACAGTATCTGTAACACCTTCAATAACTCCTACGTTAACCCCTTCTTTAACACCAACCGCAACGGTAACAAGTTCAACCACACCAACACCAACTGTAACCAATTCTAATTCAATTTCAGTTACACCTACATTATCTCCTTCTAATACGGTTACACCAACAACCACTCCTTCAGCTTCACCATCTGTTACACCATCATTAACTTCATCTGTTACACCGTCTATTACGGTATCATCTAGTGTAACAGTAACCCCCACAAATACAGTAACCCCAACACCTTCAGCTACACCTTCAGTAACACCTACCCATACAGCTTTCCCATCAAGTAGTTCCACACCATCAGTTACAACATCTCCTTCCGTCACACCTACAGTAACAGCAACAAGTTCAGTAACTCCTACCCCTTCAGTATCAATTACACCAACAGCAACTTTAACAGCATCAGTAACCCCTTCAACAACACCATCAACTACACCAGCTAGTTCAGTAACACCTACGGTTACATCTTCAGTAACAACAACTCCTTCAGCTACACCATCAGTGACCCCTTCTATAACAGCTACAGTAACTGTTACACCAACAGCATCTCCTTCAATTACGGTTAGTAACACTGCTACAGTAACGCCTACGGTTTCGGTAACATCTTCAGTTTCCACCACACCATCAGCAACCCCAGCCGCATCAATATCAGCTACAACTACTCCATCAGTAACACCTTCTGCTTCAATAACACCAACTGCTAGTATAACACCTACCGTTTCAGTATCACCTACAAATAGCGTTCCTCCATCTGTTACCCCTTCAGCAACACCCACAGCATCAATTACATCTACCGTTTCAGTAACTCCTACCAATTCAGTTACACCAACAATTACACCTTCAAATACAGCTACTGCAACACCAACAGTTACTCCTTCAATTACTTTATCAGCTAGTTTAACACCAACAGTTACTCCATCCGCTACACCAACTAATAGCGTTACCGCCACAGTTTCAACCACACCTTCAGTATCAGTAACACCAACCAATAGCGTTACCCCTACAGTCACACCTACAGCTAGTAACTCGCCATCAATTACTCCAACTAATAGCGTTACTCCTACAGTATCAGTAACACCTACAAGTAGCGTTGCACCTACAACATCACCTACTAATACACCATCAATAACACCTTCCACAACACCATCAAACACACCTTCAGTCACTTCAACTCCAAGCGTATCACCAACTGCTAGTATAACACCTACAAGCAGTATTTCACCCTCAGTCACTGTAACGCCTACATTAACACCAACAGTTACCCCGACAATAACAGCTTCTGTAACACCTTCAACTACACCAGCGCCTTCCATAACACCAACCATAACGCCTACTAATAGCGTTTCACCTACTGTTTCAGTAACTCCTACAAATTCAGTAACTCCTACGAATAGCGTAACCCCTACAGTATCAGTTACACCCACACCTTCATTAACTCCTTCAGCTTCATTATCGTTAAGTTTAACACCAACTGCTACACCCACGGTTACGTCTACTGTAACGGTTACCCCATCATTAACTCCTACTGCAACTCCTACCAATTCAGTTACACCCACTGTAACATCTTCAGTAACCCCAACAGTTTCAGTAACACCTAGCTCAACGCCTTCATTAACACCAACAGCTTCTTTAACCCCATCTCCTTCTCCTTCTCCTATAGTTTTATCAGCATCTTATTTAATTGTAGGTGGTGGTGGTGGTGGTGGTTGTAATTGGGGTGGTGGTGGTGGCGCTGGTGGGTTAATATCAGGTCTTACCAATTTATTTGAGACAGTAACATATTCAATTAATATAGGTTTAAGCGGTGTAGGGGCTACATCTACTGGAAGCGGTACTAATGGTGGTGATTCTTATATAAGTGTTTATGGTGCTGGAATTCCAAGTTTATCAGCACAAGGTGGTGGTGGTGGTGGTTGTAATTTAACAGCTTCTACTGCTTCAAATGGTAATAATGGTGGTTCAGGTGGTGGTGGTGGAGGTGGTGGTGCTGCAAGAAGTTCTGGTGGTCAAGCTGTAAGCGGTCAAGGTAATAGTGGTGGTGGTGACGTTGCAGATAATAGCGGTTCAGGTGGTGGTGGTGGTGCGGGAGCAGCTGGATCAAATGGTACTACAGCTAATAGTGGTACAGGTGGTTCTGGTGGTGTGGGATCAACATCCAGTATAACAGGCACAACTTATTACTATGCGGGTGGTGGTGGTGGTGGTGGTGGTAATAACGGAGCAACTGTTGCATCAGGAGGTCAGGGAGGTGGTGGTAACGGTGGTATTAATAGTGGTGGTGCTGGTGGTAACGCAACATTCTTTGGTGGCGGTGGTGGTGGTGGTGCTACTAACTCAGGCCTAGGTGGTAATGGTTACTCAGGTATAGTAATTTTATCTATCTTAACATCTGCAGTAGGAGCTGTAACTACAACAGGTAATCCAACAATATCAACTAATGGTAGTTATACAGTTTATCAATTTACACGTAATGGTACCATTATGTTTGGTATAGCTCCTTCACCATCGGTTACACCTAGTTTAACTCCATCAGCTACACCATCATTAACACCTACAGTAACTCCTTCAATAACACCATCAATAACTTCTACAGTAACAGTAACACCATCAATAACACCTTCATCGACAGCTTCAGTAACCCCAACAGTTACTCCTTCAATTACTGCAACAGTTTCTGTAACACCGACTATAACAGCTTCAGTAACAGCTTCAGTAACCCCATCAGTAACACCTTCAAATAGTATAGCTCCTACAGCTAGTGTTACTCCTTCACCAACAAATTCAGTAACACCTACATTAACACCTTCAGTAACAAGTACGGTATCAGTTACGCCATCAGTAACTCCATCGTCTACACCTTCAAATACACCTTCAATAACTCCTACAGTATCTGTTACACCTACTAATAGCGTTACACCTACAGTAACGGTAACAGCTACGGTAACACCATCAGTAACTCCAACAAGTTCTGTAGCAGCTACAGTATCAGTTACTCCAACAAATTCAGTAACGCCTTCAATTACACCAACAACATCTGTAACACCTACAACAACTCCTTCAATTACACTTTCCATTACACCAACAGTTACTAGTACGGTATCAGTAACTCCAACGGTTACTCCTACAGCTAGTATTACACCTACAGTAACTCCTTCACCGACACTTACAGCTACAGTATCTGTAACACCAACAGTATCAGTTACTCCAACAAATTCAGTAACACCTACAGTTACCTCATCTATAACACCAACAGCTAGTGTAACGCCTTCTTTAACACCTTCTCAAACACCATCATATAGTCCTAGTCTTACACCAACAGTTACTCCTACAGCTAGTATTACACCTACAGTAACTTCTACTGTTAGTATTACACCTACAAATTCAGTTACACCTACAGTTACATCATCTGTAACGCCTTCAGTAACACCTAGTACAACACCTTCATTTAGTATATCACCAACGGTAACCCCTTCAATAACACCTACCATAACATCTACAGTTACGGTAACACCTACTAATACAGTTACACCAACAGTTACTTCCTCAGTTACCCCAACGGTAACACCAACAGTTACTCCATCAATTACTTTATCTGCATCAATAACACCTTCAGTAACTCCTTCAATAACCCCTACCATAACATCTACAGTTACGGTAACGCCTTCAGTAACACCTACAGTTACAGCTACAGCGTCCGTTACTCCAACACCTTCTTTATCACCAAGTTTTAGTATCACACCATCAGTAACACCTACAGTAACAGTAACCCCTACAAATTCAGTAACTCCTACTAATAGCGTTACTCCTACGGTAACATCAACTGTTACAGTAACACCTACAGTTACTCCTACAGCAACAGTAACACCAACACCTACGTTATCACCATCTGTTACACAATCAGTTACCCCTACAATAACACCTTCTATTACATCAACAGTCACTGTAACTCCTTCAATTACACCTACGGTAACACCTACAGTGACAGTAACACCTACCAATACAGTTACCCCAACACCATCTTTAACAACATCTTTATCACCTTCAGTTTCTAATACACCATCAGTAACACCTACAAGAACAGCAACAGTTACACCTTCCATAACACCTACTGTTACACCTTCCAATACGGTTACACCATCATTAACTCCTTCTCAAACACCTTCTTTCACACCATCTTTAACACCATCACAAACAGCTACACCTTCTATAACACCTACAAGAACAGCTACCCCATCAGTAACACCAACCGCTTCACCTATTTTAACGGTAACACCAACTCAAACACCTACACAGACACCAACGAAATCACCTTCCGTAACACCTTCTCAAACACCTATACCATCACCTCCAGTAACAAGCGGTTTAATTGCAAGATATAATGGTTATAGTGTAAGTGGCACAACCTGGATAGATACAACAGGTAATGGTAATAATGCTACATTTAATACAACACCAACTATACAAGCAGGTTACGGAAACGGTGCCACGGCTACATTTAATTGTGTATACTTCCCTACAAGCACTAACGTTGTAATGCCATCTGGCGTATTGCCATCTACATACACTTTACTTACTGTAGCAAGAACAACAGGTAACGGTAATAGAGGTAGAATATTTACTGGTAATACGCAAAATTGGTTATCTGGTTTCTGGGCTGGTTATACTGGTGTTGCATATCATAACGGTTGGATAACGAGCTCTTCAAATACAGTTTATGGTAATAATTGGGGATTAACAACTGATCAAAATTCATTGTTATATGCTAACGGGCAAGATCAGACATCTAATCCACCCGGTAGCCCAAGTTATGATCAATTATGTATTAATACTGGCGTTGCAGGTGGGGAAGCCTCTGACTGTCAAGTAGCTGATATTTTAGTATATAATAGAACATTGAGCTGGTCTGAAATTGCTCAAGTTGAAACATACTTGGCAAACTTATATGGTTTGTCTATAGTAGTTGCTTCAGTAACTCCAACGCCTACAAAATCAATTACCCCTTCAGTAACACCCACTCCTAGTATTATTGTATATACAGCTACTATTTCACCAGCACTTAACGGTTACACGACATGGAATTTTACAACTCAAGGTCCTTTAGTACTTAATAATCATCAAAATGGAGCTGTTATAGGTCAAACATATACTATAACAAATAATTCCGGTGCTACTTATAGTTTAAATTGGGATATGAGAGGTGGTACTGGTGGTCATGGTGGTTATGATGGTGGTTCAGCAGGTGGTAATGGTGGTATAGGTTCAAGAGTTAATGGACAAAATAGTTTTAATAATGGTAATGTCATTTACGTAAATTTAGGTGGTAATGGTGGTGATGGACAAAGTAACGTTGCTGGTTATGGTGGTGGTGTAGGTGGTTCAAGTTACGGTAGTTATTCAAACGGAGGCACTGGTGGTGCAACAGGTACTATTGGTGCATCAGGTGCAGGTGGTGGTGGTGGTGGTGCGACATTTATAAGTTTTAACGGAAGCAATTACTGGGGCCCAGGTGGTGGTGGTGGTGGCGGTGCTGGATGCTGCGGATACGGTCCAGGACAACCAGCTGGTAGTCAAAATGCAGGATATCAAAACCATTCAGGTTCAGGCCCACAAGGTGCTGGTGGAGCTGGTCAAATTTGTGGTTGTAATGACGGTGGTGGTGGCGGTGGTGGTGGTGGCGCAGGAGGTAGTGGTGGTATAAAAACCTGTAATGAAGGTACATTTACCGGTACAACAACAACCACTCAAGGTAACTGTTATTCTTATAACGGTTCACAAGGCTATCATAACATTAACTGTAGAAATCAACATTATCAAAACCATTATGACACACTTGGTTACGCTGGTAATTCTTGGGGTACACAAGGCACTAATAATGAATACTACGATGCATATGCTTTATTCTATTTAACGACTCAACCTTACCCATCATTAACACCATCAGTCACTCCTTCTCTTACACCTACTGTAAGTAGAACACCATCAGTTACACCTACAGTAACTCCTTCAACGCAAAACTTTTCTAATTTCAGCATATCACCTGCTTTAAATGGTGCTACTACTTGGAATTTTAATACTCAAGGTCCTATTGTTATTAATGTAAATGAAGGTGCAAGTATATCTCAAGCCTATACTATTACTAATAATACTGGTTGGAATGTTAATTTAAATTATGAACTCAGGGGTGGTATAGGTGGTAATGGTGGTTATGATGGTGGTGCAGCAGGTGGTAGAGGTGGTAATGGTTCTAAAATTACAGGTTTACTTAATTATGGTACCGGTACAGCTATTGTATGTCAATTAGGTTCTAATGGTAGCAATGGTGCAGATAACCAAACTAATACCGGTGGTGGTGCAGGAGGTGCAAGTTTATCTAACGTAGCTAACGGTGGTGTCGGTGGTGTAGCAGGTGGTGTAGGTTCATCAGGTTCAGGTGGTGGTGGTGGTGGCGCTGCAGTAATTAAAATTAATCAAACTGGTGCATATATAGTTGCATCAGGTGGTGGTGGTGGTGGTGGTGGTGGTAGTGGTGGCTATGCTCCTGGTTTTCCAGCAGGTAACCAAAATGGTCTTTATCAAAACAATAGTGGTGGTGCTCCAGCAAGTGGTGGTGGAGGTGGTCAAGCTTGTGGTACTAGCAATGATGGTGGTGGTGGTGGTGGCGGTGGTGGTGGCGCAGGCAATGGTGGTTCTAAGACCTGTAATTTTGGTACTATAACAGGTACAACAACAACAGGTAGTGGTAATTGTTATTCTTATAACGGTTCACAAGGTTACCATAACATTAACTGTAGAAATCAACATATACAAAATCACTATGATACAGATGGTTATGGCGGTGCTGCTTGGGGTAATAACGGTGGAAATGCTAACCCTTATGTAGGAAGCTATATTCTATTATGGCCACAAACTGCACCACATCCATCTATTTCAGCAACTATTACACCTTCAGTAACACCTACTTTAACACCTTCACATACACCTACACCTTCAGTTACCGTAACGCCTCCAAACTACGCATATTCAATATCACCTGCTCTAAATGGTTACACTTCATGGAACTTTGCAACACAAGGTTCATTATTAATAACTACCACCAATACAGTATATACATTTAAAAATATATCTGGTGGTAGAAATATAATAAGATTTGATTTACGTGGTGCAAGAGGTGGTAGAGGTGGTTATGATGGTGGTACACCAGGTGGTTCAGGTGGTTATGGTAGTAAATTAAGTAATATATCAGAAACATTTAACAATAATGATACATTTTATGCAGTGGTGGGTACACAAGGTGGGGCAGGTGCTGATAACGCTTCAGGTAATGGTGGTGGTGGTGGTGGTGGTGGTGCTGGACCCGGTGGTTACGCTTTTGTAGGTGGTAATGGCGGTGCTGCTGGTTCAAACGGTTCATCGGGTGGTGGTGGCGGTGGTGGTGGTTGTTCTTTAATTACTAACGCAAGTAACCCACCAATGTACGTAATTGCATCAGGTGGTGGCGGTGGTGGTGGTGCAGGTGGAGCTGGTCCTAGTTACCCTGGTTTTCCTTCTGGAGGACAAAACGGTGGTTATCAAAACAATGGCGGTAGTGCGCCAAGAAGTAATGGTGGTGGTGGTCAAGATTGCGGCTCTAACGATGGTGGTGGAGGTGGTGGCGGGGGTGCAGGTGGCGGTGGTGGGGGATCAAAGACCTGTAATCAAGGTACTATAACCGGTACCACAACAACAGGTAGTGGTAACTGTTATTCCTATAGCAGCTCTCAAGGTTACCATAATATTAACTGTAGAAATCAGCATGTACAAAATCACTATGATACGGATGCATATGCAGGTTCTGCTTGGGGTAATAACGGTGTAGGTGGTAATCCAAGTGGTGTTACCAACAGTATGGGTTATATTTTAATTTATAAATAATGTAGAGTTGATTTAAAATTCAATTTTTATACATAATTAAAATTAATGAATACGGAAACAGTTAATCTTTCTGCAATAGATAGCACACAAACGCCGGCACAGCAATTACCTTCTACCGTGGAAATGGCTGGTAATTTAGCTGTAACGTTAAAGGACACTGCTTTACAATTCTTAAAATCAGGTAAAGCAATGGTTTATGATGATGTAAAAAACGGTAGATTACAGATTTGCAATACATGTGATGCTTACATTAAAGAACAGAAGAGATGTGCTAGATGCGGTTGTTTTATGGAAACAAAAGCACGTATGTCAGGTGCAAAATGTCCTATTGATAAATGGTAACTTAAATAATAAATATCTATATGGCCTATTATTATCTTAGCGCTTTTAACGTTAAATTTGAACCAACTTCTGCTGCAGTAGATTTCTGTAATAATTTTATAGCAGCATATCAGAATAGAGATTTTAGAGTATGGACTGATACAAAGTTAGCATTGTATTTCCCACCTAAAGGTCAAAATTCTGGTATGACATCATCGTCATCTACATCAGGTGCACAACCTCTATCTTCATCTTATATAATACCATTTTATGGGTTTGGTGGTTTTAGTCCAGATAAGCCTTCCTATTCAATTAGATCTTTAGTTGTTAATGAACATGTTGTAAGACCTGTATCTGCAGCTTATATAGGTGGGCCTTATGATGGAATGACTTGGTGGCAAATACCATTATTTGATGATTCAGAACTGTATATAATGACAGAATATCTAACTTTAAGTACTATGTATACGTTATTATCTGATGGTAGTGATTTCTTACCTGCATCAGCAATGCCTTCTTAATAATAATAAAGTTGCATCTTTGACAACCTTATTTTTTTCATAAATATAATAAATGCCTATAGGTATTCAAAGACTGACAATGTTAGAGGGGGGTGTATATACTCCGCCTATTATAGTAACACCCTCTGTTACCCCATCGGTTTCAATAACACCGTCTCCTAGCTTAACACCTTCATTATCACTATCTTTAAGTGTAACGCCTTCGGTATCACCATCTTTTATACCACCATCTATAACTCCTACTGCAACAACCACCCCTTCTACTACACCATCTCAAACACCAAGTGTAACGCCTACACATACCATAAATCCTTCAGCAACGCCAACACCATCAGTAACGGCATCAATAACACCAACACCATCAATTACTGCATCAATAACACCAACGCCATCTATAACACCATCAATTACAAGCACCCCATCTATAACACCATCAATTACATCTTCAGTAACTCCATCAATTACTATAAGTGCTTCATTAACACCATCTTCTACACCATCTCCAACAGCTTCAACTTCAATACCTCCATCAGTTTCAGTTACCCCATCAAATACAGTCAGCAGTACACCTTCTGCTAGTGTAACGCCTTCAGTTACCCCATCACATACACCTTCTTTAACTGTAACGGTTTCCCTTACTCCAACAAGTTCTTTAACACCTACCGCTTCATTAACACCTACAGCTTCATTAACACCAACCCCTTCTTTAACCCCCACAAGTTCAGTTACCCCTTCATTAACACCTACAGTAACTTTAACTGCAACAGTTTCAGTAACACCTACAGCTAGTTTAACCCCATCAGTTACTCCTACTGCTAGCGTCACACCAACTACAACACCATCACCCACTCCTAGTTCAACCCCTACCCCTTCTTTAGGAGCATCTGCAACGCCTTCAGTTTCAGTTACTCCAACAGCTAGCTTAACTCCATCTGTTACTCCTACCGCTAGTGTTACAGCTACACCATCTTTAACACCAACCAGTTCAGTTACCCCGACAGCATCTATAACTCCTACAAATACGGCTACTGTATCAGTCACACCAACAAATTCAGTAACACCTTCAGTTACTCCAACAGCTAGTATAACACCTACAGCTAGTTTAACTCCTACAGCTTCGGTAACTCCTACAGTAACATCTTCTATAACTCCGACAGTTACCCCTTCAGTTTCTATAACTGCAACAGTAACACCAACAGCTTCAGTAACTCCTACCATTACTCCTACAGCTACTATAACACCTACAGCTAGCGTTACCCCTACAGTTACTCCTACAGCTACTGTAACCCCCACCGCAACCATAACTCCAACTTCAACAGTTAGTGTTACCCCTTCAGTAACTCCTACAGCTTCTATAACCCCCACCGCATCTGTAACCCCTTCAATAACACCTACTGCTTCAATAACACCAACAGTTACACCTACAGCGTCTATAACACCTACAGTTACTCCAACCGCTTCAATAACCCCTACAAGCAGTGTTACTCCATCATTAACACCTCAACCATCTCCTTCAGCTACTAACTCAGTAACTCCAACAGCATCTATAACACCAACATTAACTCCTACAAATACCGTTACACCAACTGTAACATCTTCAGTTACACCTTCTCTAACACCATCAGTTACTTTATCACAAAGTATTACACCTACAACAACTCCTTCAATTACTCCAACAGCTTCTGTAACTCCTTCTACCACACCATCAATAACTCCAACAGGTACAGCCTCTGTAACTCCTACAGCTTCTATAACACCCACCAACACTCCTTCCACCACACCATCACTTACACCTACAGCTAGTTTAACTCCTACAGCTAGTTTAACTCCTACAGCTTCTGTAACACCTACCGCATCAATTACTCCTACAAATTCAGTAACTCCTACGAATAGCGTTACACCATCAGTAACTCCTACATCATCTTTAACACCAACTGCATCTTTAACACCCACAGTAACATCTACAGCATCTGTTACACCGACAGTAACCCCTACAGCTAGTTTAACCCCCACCGCTTCATTAACACCAACAGCTTCATTAACACCTTCTCAAACACCTACCGCTTCTTTAACTCCTACTGCTTCATTAACACCTTCTCAAACACCTACCGCTTCTTTAACTCCTACAGCGTCGTTAACTCCAACAGCTTCTTTAACACCTACAGCTACACAAACACCTTCTCAAACACCTACTGCATCTTTAACACCTACTGCATCTTTAACGCCAACAGCTTCTTTAACCCCATCTCAAACACCTACAAGAACTCAAACACCTACTGCATCTTTAACGCCAACAGCTTCTTTAACCCCATCTCAAACACCTACAAGAACTCAAACACCTACTGCATCTTTAACACCTACTGCATCTTTAACACCTACATCAACTTTAACCCCATCATTAACACCTACTATAACTTCAACACCAACTAGAACTCCTTCAGTAACACCCTCTCCTTCACCCCCAGGAGCAACCCCTAATGTTACCGCGTTAATTGTTTCGGGCGGTGGTGGGGGAGGTGCTAACCATGCAGGTGGTGGTGGTGCTGGTGGCTTTACAACAGTAGGTGGTATATCAGTTACAGGGGGCACTAATTATACAGTTACAATAGGTGGTGGTGGATCGTCAGGGTCATATCCAGGTACAAAGGGTGGTTACGGTGGTAACAGTTCTTTTAGTGCATATGGGGGTGTGCCAGATGGTGGTGGTGGTGGTGGTAATAGATCAGATGGTGCTGGTGCTCAAAACGGTAACAATGGTGGTTCAGGTGGTGGTGGGGGTGGTGAAACAGCCGGTTCAACAGGTGGTTCAGCTACTGGAGCTGGAGCAGGTAATGCTGGTGGTAACAGTGCCGGAGGCGGTGCTAGTTCATCAGGTGGGGGAGGAGGCGGTGCTAGTTCATCAGGTGGAGGAGGTGGCAGTTATACAGGCGGTAATGGTGGTAATGGATCTATAAACAATTACTCAGGTATTAATCAATATTATGCAGGTGGTGGTGGTGGTGGTGTATTTCAATCTACTGTAGTAGATACCCCAGGTTATGGTGGTATTGGTGGAGGTGGTAATGGTGGTTACTTTAATGGTGCAACTGTAATACCACCAACAGCTGGTAGTGGTGGTACCGGTGGCGGTGGTGGTGGTGGATACGGTGGTGGCGGCCCTGGAACATCAGGAGGCTCAGGGGTTGTTATTATAGTATATAGTAACGGTTATAGAGCTCCTACCACATCTGGAGCTTTATCAGTTATAAATTCAGGTGGTTTATGGAGAATTATTTTTACAAGCTCTGGTACTATATCATTTTAACCTAAATACATTATATGGCACATTTTGCACAAGTAGATAATAATAACATTGTACAACAAGTATTGGTTGTATCTGATAATGATGCAGTTAGTGGCCACGATTTTCTTACAGGAATATTAGGTTTAACAGGTACTTGGCTGCAAACAAGCTACAACACAAGAGGTGGTAAACATTATGTTTCCTCAACTTATACAGTTTTAATTACATCTATACCTACAACAGTTTATAGTACAGAAGTGAGTGGTTTAACCACTATATACGAACCAATATATAGCACGCATTCAACTCCAATGTCTGCTGATGGTTTATCAGGTTTTAGATATAATTATGCTGGTATTGGTTATTCTTATGATCCTGTAAGAGATGCATTTATACCACCAAAGCCAATAAATTACCCTTCTTTTATTATAGATGAAACAACATGTTGGTGGGTACCACCTTCTGCTTACCCAGATAACGGTTATTATACTAACGTTCAAGGTGTAACTAGTTGTAGATCTTATACTTGGGATGAACCATCTACGACATGGATACCAATGTCATCTGTACCTAGCTTATCTACCTATTACTTTGCTTCTCTATCAAGTTATAATGGATAGTTTAGTTCGTTAAACTATTACATAAATATAAATGTGGCGAATCTAAATTTTAATGTATACAATAGGCAAGGAATACAGGTACTGCCTATGTCAGGTTATTCGTTACCCTTTGAGCAATTTAGGTTTGTAGCTAGTTTTAATAGTGTTCCTAACTATATCTCAGATAAGCAAGTTATATGGAACTTCGGTGATGGTACAACGTCAACAGATTTAACAGCTTATCATAGTTACACATATCCAGGTGTTTATAATACAACATTAACGTATTTTACTTCAGCAGGTTATAGTTCAGTAAGTTCTTATACTTCTGCAATTAATGTATATAACCTTATAAATGATCAGATTATATTAACCACCAATAATGATATACAAAAGAGTGGCCAATTTAATAACCCTATTTTTTTAACGAGATATAATTCTTATCAGACAACAGTTACAGGAAGAAACACAGTCATTCAATTAGCAGTATCTGGTAATCAGTCTCAGTTTACAACAGCTGAACAATATTATAGTGATAAGAATGCTCAATTTAAATCACTAGCAAGATTTGGTATTCAAACAAATTTAGGGTTGACTATTGTAAATGAAGTATCAACTACAAACGATACCATATTTGCAATACCATATGGTTCTACTATATTAACAACTACTAACCCTCCAGCAGGAAATGCAAGTTATATTGCAGGTTCTAGCGGTATTGCATTATTTTATTATATTGAAGATGCTAATATACATTACATTGCACCAACACCTTCAATAACACCTTCAACTACCCCATCTATAACACCGTCCCTTTCTTTAACTCCAATAGTAGTACCACCAGGCCCATCACCAGTTATATTACCAAGCCCAACACCCACACCATCAATTACCCCATCTTTTGGTGCTTCAGCTTCTGTAACACCTTCAGTTACACCATCTTTCGGTGCATCACCTTCGTTGACACCTTCTATAACACCATCATACACCCCTTCATTAACACCATCATTGACACAATCTTATTCAGCAGCACCTTCATTTACACCTTCTAAAACCCCATCCATAACACCTACACCATCTATAACACCAACACTATCGTCTGCTCCAATTACCCCAACTCCTTCAGTTACTCCATTCTTAACACCAACATCCTCACCATTAATATCGCCTCCAGCATCTTCACCGCCTAACTCACCACCAAATTCTCCCCCTAACTCACCACCAAATTCTCCTCCTAACTCACCACCAAATTCTCCTCCTAACTCACCTCCTAATTCCCCACCAGTACCTACCCCACCATCTGGAAGCCCCGCAGTAGTATTTAGAACTTATCAATAATATGGACCTAGAACAACATGAATTAGTTAAAAGTACAATACTTGGTTTATTTCAAGAAAACAAGTATAATGTTACGCAGGTAGGTTATGGTTGTAAACAAATAGGTAACACGTATATAGAAGATAAATGTATAAGATTTGGTGTATCTCAAAAATTACCTTTAAGTGCCTTATCTACAGAAACAACTATACCATCTAGTATTAATATAGGTGGTACTGATTATATAACTGACGTTTATGTTGCAAAAGATACCGCTAAAGTAGCTACTTTATGTTTATCTGCTGCAAGCCCTAATAATAATGTTTTGGCAGATAATGTTATACCTTACGGTACAGATAGCATTATTAATTCTAACCCAAACGGTCAACCTAACTGTGTATCGTGGCTTTTAGCAACTACATTACCAAATCAAGATTTTGGCCCAATAACTTTTTGCGGTGGTACAGTTTCTAATAGCAATATAATACCACAGAACTTAGGACCTTATGATGTCCCTATACCTGATAATTATTCTATACAAATTTGTTGTGATCCTGGTTATACACCAACTACTACAAATCCTAACATTTCAATTGTATATGGTGGACCAGGTTGTATGCCCTGTAACTTATGGGTAACCAACTATACTACAACACCTGTAAGTTTTGGTCCTGTAACTATTTGTGGAGGTGCTGAAGTTTATTACACCACTCAACCTAATTTAGACCCAACCACAGGTTATTCAATTGCTCCTTGTTTTCCTTTAGGTTACACCCCACCGCCATTTCCCGGAATTACTTGGGCTAATACAGGTTATATTTGTACACAATGTTATTCTTGCAATCCGATAAATTTTAGTTCAACAATACCATCTACCTCAACTCCACCTATTAGTTACAATAGAACAACAACAAGACCACTAGTGGGAGGACTTTCAATGGCAGGTAATGCTCCAGTTATAAACGGACAACAGTATTACAGTGCTGCAACTTTAGGTGGTATAGTTGTGGATAATATTACTGGTAAATTGGTTGGTTTAACAAATAATCACGTTGCTGGTGATCCAGGCGGCACAGTAAACGTTTGTACATTTTTTGCTGGAGACCCATTTGGCCCATCTTACGCTAATTACAGTAATATACCAATGTATCAAAACAGTTCATTAGATAGTGGTGTTGTAAATAACCTATCTGATAAAATTGGAAATACAAACAGAGCTTATCCATTGACATCAACTGGTGTTAATTATGTAGATTGTGCAGTTGTTAATTTAGATAATAGTTTATTAACAACCAATAGTTACAAGCCGTTAGGCGGTTCTATTAATTCTGCCCCTCCATTTGCTACCACATCTGAAATTAATTCTATTACTGTTAGTA
>Ga0316224_1002757_pt1 | contig 15490 bp, 23 predicted proteins | sample TBH18013metaG_FD_206254 | JGI IMG/M metagenome (GOLD analysis project Ga0316224, IMG submission 206254) | Freshwater microbial communities from Trout Bog Lake, Wisconsin, USA - TBH18013 | ecosystem: Environmental > Aquatic > Freshwater > Lake > Hypolimnion/Profundal zone | place: USA: Wisconsin... | reverse complement strand
TTTTCAAATTCTTCAGGGTTTGCTTGAACTTATTAATATTCGCTTGTTCCGCGGCTTTGGATGCCGCCGTGTTGTTCGTCAGTTGTTTCGCTGCTTGCTCGGCTTGTAGTTCCGCAGCCGCCCTGTTTGTGATCGCTCTGTTACCGGCTCTCTTACCCATTATTCCTCCTACCTGTCCCCACCACTTGGACCTATTTGTAAGTGGGACCAAAACGCGCCCGTACTTTGCTTTATTGTTGACATAACTGCGCTTTCCACTGTTTACAAGACTCAGGTAAGCTTCAGGGGTCAACTTTAGATTGAAAGGGTCTGCGTTTGCGGCTGCGAGGTTTACAACCGCAGCAGTTGCAGGCGTTATATTTCCTCCCCCGGCTTGTGCACTCGCGTTTACAGCTGCAGCAGCTGCGGCTTCTTGTGTCGGTGTAGGCACATTCCCACTCGCAAGAGTCCGTGCATACTTTTGAATATGCAGATTGGCGATCTTGTTTAGGGTTTCGCGTAGTCTTTTATGAGCATTGTTGAGCTCACCGTTACTCATCGTTACTGGAAACAAAGAAAATAAAGGAGACCGACGTATGTATAGTAGAAGAAGCAACAATGGCAAACTACGTCGTCCGTCGTATCAACGATTTCAACGCGGCTGATGTGACCTTTTCGCCTGTACGCAAGAACACCATGGGTGGCAAGGTTGTCTACCTGAACGGTGACGGCAACAAGAAGCTGCTGTTCCAGCTTCCACAGTTTCGCGCACCGTACGGACTGAGCACGTTCACGGATGCAGCGACAGGAAAGACGAGCTACTCCCTGAGTCTGTCCCTTGACAACCCGGAGATTGTCGAGAAGTTCAAGGCGCTGGATACGAAGATTGTCGACTTTGTACACGCAAACTCTGTGTCGTGTCTCGGAAAGCAGTACAACAAGGAGGTGATGCGTGAGGCGCTCTACAAGTCTCCGGTTGCGCCTGGAAAGGGCGAGTATGCACCGACACTCAAGCTGAAGATGATTATGAATCCGAACGGCTCGTTCACGGCAGAGGCGTACGATTCGAACCGGAAGCTGATTGCGATGACGCCAGACTCGGTCGAGAAGGGTCAGGGTGTTTTGACCATCATCGAGATTAACCAGATTTGGTTTATTGACAACAAGTTTGGTGTCAGTGTGCGTCTACAGCAGGTGATGCTTGCGCCGACGAACAAGCTGAAGGGGTTTGGTTTCATTGACCAGCCAACACCCGCGGCGGAGAATAACGAGAATGACGACGAGGAGCTGATTGACGACGAGGAGGAGGATGTATAAAAAATATTGATACACAAGAAGAAGAAATGTCGCCGCCAACATGGGTAAAAAAAAGACAGTACAAGCGATATAATAAAACAAATGGAAGTGTAAATCTCATTCACTTTTCACCGAATGGAAAGAAAACCGTTGTCCACGTCCCCAAGACAAATTCGTCCAACATCCCAGGCTTTCTAAAGAAACATTATGGTTTGCGTCTCCCCCCTACATGGTCCGTTCGACGCGTCAACAAAAACAAAGTGAATGTCGTCCACGGAAAGGTTGCTTGGCGAATGCCTATAAATAACCCAAGCGATGAAAACATCATGAAGTTTATCGCGCGAAAACAGATGCTTCCTTTCAATCGACACGTCAATGCGTCCAACTTTTTCAAAAAGGTGACGACCAATCAAATAACAGGAACGGCGTTGACCACCTTGAACACGAAAGGTGTTCGAACCGTGTACAATGTCACAAAAGGTCCACCGACCCGCGTTCACATAGGTATAGGTAAACTCGGAGGCGGCGAACAAGCGAGCGTGTACCTAGGATACAAGGATCCTGCGTGCACGAAAGCCGTCTCTATCAAAGTGTTCCCCGTGGATCTTACGCTTCCACCAAACAAACAGGCTGCGTTGACCGAATACGAAATTGGACGAAAGGTCCATGAAGTTGCTCCGACGCACACACCGCGTTACGATTCCGTAGAACGCACGGTCCTTTTCGTTCCAGACACGAATCTAAAGAAGCTTTCCGGACTCATCAACACGAAGAACCAGATTGTAATCTTTTCCGAGTATTTCCACGGCGGGGATCTTCGAAACTGGATGAAAAAAGTAGAATCGAGACTCACGGATGAAATCCTGTTGGATATCGCCCGCCAAGTCTTGTCGACGATTCTCACGATTCGTAAAAAGTATCCGATGTTTCGTCACAATGACATGCACAGCGGAAACATCTTTGTGGATGACACTGGAAATCGTACTCGATTTGCAATTGGCGACTTTGGCATGTCCAAACTGACGGACACGATCATGTCGAACGAGGTGAAACGCGGCAACTTTTTGAAGGATGATATCGGACCGAACGTTGATGAACGGTTCGATGCTCACTTCTTCTTGAATTCTTTGACAAAGTACACGACGCAGTTTCCAAAGTTTCGACGTTTTTTGAGTGTTGCCATCCCGACCGAATACCGAGGACGTGATACACCATACATAAAGAACGGTCGTCTTCGGTACGGAATACAGTACCCTGGTCTACCAAGCACGGAGGCGATGCTTCACATCTTGACTCCACGCATCACGGAGAAAAACCTACAAAACGTGATCGCTTCGAAAAAGACGGAGGCGGCAAACATTGCGCGGAACATTCTCACAAAGGCGATTCCGAACGTCACAATCACAAACTGGGGAAAAGTCAGTCCGAAAACGTTCATGAAACTCACACCCAAGAGACGTGCTCTCGTTGCTGCCGCCCGAAAAGCACGCCCGGTTGTGAAGTCACCGCCAAAGACACGGTTTCCGAAAAAGAACGTGACGAAGCGTACTCGGACAAACATACACGCATACACAAAAATGATTCGCAACATTTCACCAAAGACGTACAACTTGAATCGCATGTTCCGAACACCAGCAAAGACGATTTTGAACAAATACAGAAACAGTGCAAATCAACTCACCGTGAAAAACTTGACAAAGGTTCTAACAAACAGGGGGTACACACCAGTACGTGCAAAGAAAAACGCCCGAAACTGGGTCCACAACTGGATCGACACAACGGGGAAACGACGCACGGAACTTCAACTTGTTCGTCGTCCAGATGGGCGTATCGCAAAAGGTCGTCGTCTTTTGGATGGATACACGGTCAAGGAACTCACAAACTTGGCAAAGAAGTACAAGGTTCCACACGAAAGGAAAACCAAGGCGGAGTTGATATCTGCGTTGTGGAAAAAATAATTCTTTTCGGATGATACCAGTAGAGATGGACACGAGTTCAGTCGTTACGCGTATCGGGTTTGCGATTATTCTTGCCGTTCTGGCTTTTTACGTCTACAAATGGTGGCTCAGCACAAAGAGTTCCTACGTATCTGATCCGGACTCTTCGTCTTCCGCGATTTCACCACCACCGGCATCGGATACGCCTCCTCAGGGTCCCGGTGTGACCATGTACGGTTCGGATACGTGTCCCTGGTGTACGAAGCAAAAAGATTACTTTCAGGAGAAGGGGACGGAATACACGTTCGTCGATTGTTCCAAGGGACAGTGTCCCAATTTCGTCGCCGGTTTCCCTACGCTCGTCGTGGACGGTGAAGTGAAGGTTGGGTACCAGGAGATTTGAAAAAAAAAACATCCTCTCAATTCAAAAAAAAGATGAACCTGACAACATACACAAATGCTGCTCTCGTAGCACTTGTGTTTGGTGTACTTTTATTCATGTATTCGCGTCGACGTATACTCAAGTATATTGGCGTAATTTTGGTATTTGGGTGTGCGTATGGTCTTTTTATGGAAGGCATGCAACATCGTCTAGACCTCTGAAGAAGGGGCTGGAACCACAACTTCGGGCTCGGGAGCGGGAGCGGGCTCGGGAACCACAACTTCGGGCTCGGGAGCGGGAGCGGGAGCGGGCTCGGGAACCACAACTTCGGGCTCGGGAGCGGGAGCGGGCTCGGGAGCGGGAGCGGGAGCGGGCTCGGGAACCACAACCTCTGGCTCGGGAGCGGGAGCGGGCTCAGGCTCGGGCACTACAACTTCGGGCTCGGGAGCGGGTGCTGGTGGTGGTTCAACGTGAACGTGAACGTATCCCATGTAATCTCCTCAAAGAAAAATTTACAGACGGAACAGCGAAATGCCGATGGCGAGCAGGAAAGTGTTCATCAGAGAATCCACGGGACGCAGAATGCTGATATGTTTCACTAGGGTACCGTTCCACAGGAAACGAAGGATGAATGTCAGGAGAATGACATACAGAACGAAAATGGTCACGTTATACAGGAGTTCCTGGGTGTTGCGAGAACCTAGAATGCCGATCATTTTTTAATTTGTGTAGAGAAAATAAGTGATGACGAAGGCGTGTTGTTCGGCCTGTAAAACCGGAAAAAAACCATGTGCGTCGAAGACGGTGACCAAAAACAAAAACAGCGCGGCGACACTTTTCAAATGGGATCCTTGGGGTTCGATCGGGCGACACCACGATAACTGTTACGATTATGCTTTTGGTTTGAACAATCCGCGTGCGGTAAACAAGAACGTTCCTGGGAACATGTCTGGAAACAAAGCGTGGGGTCTCACGTTCCAGACATGTGATGGTATTGCACGTCGCGTCTTGGAGGACTACAAGGGACTCGCGTATAAATGCTCGAAAGGAAGTCAGCCGTGTCGTGCTGGATACTACAAAGTGATGAACTTCGTCTCACCAAACGGAGGTGATTTCCATTGGTACAGGCAAACATCAGCCGTACGATACAAGATTCGTGCTGGAGACACGGTGACTGGCGTCGCAAAGTTTTTCCGCGTCACACCGGATACGATCCGAGCGGCTGTGAAAAAAGCACAGCCTCCGAAATCAGCATCCAACGGACGAATCGCAAACACGAATCGAAACCTTCCTCTTCTGAACACGTACGTGCGTTCAGGACGAGGCGTCATGCCTCCTGGAAAAGTGATTCAGTTCCCCGTGAAGCTGTGGAGTCACAAACAAGGCTGGGCTACAGGTCCTGTTCTGGTCGATGCAAAGGGTCGAACGATTCGTGACCCTCGACGTGCTGATAAGAACTACCCTGGCCTGAATTACTCTCGCTTCTGTTCAGCGTATTGCGTGAAAGCTGGAGCGGGGAGAATTGCGATGAAGCGAGCCCGGAAGGTAAACGTATCCCAATCTCTTGGAAGACTTCGTTTATAAATTCATCAAACCCAACATCAAAGAATATATCAGTGATGAATCGTGGCTGAAGTTGTGGAAGGTTGAATGTTGAAAAAAACTGATTCACGTTACTCGTGACATAGGTTTCCGAATACGTTTGATCTGATGCAAGATGATGCACAGAGACGCTCACACGATACTGGGGTTGGTCGAACGGTTCACGACACAAAGGACACGTGTGTGAAGTTCGTTTCCAACGATCGACACACCGTGCGTGAAACGTGTGTCCACATGGAAGCGTTCGTGTGTTGGATGACATGTGTGCAAAACATATCGGACATCCATCACAAGAGTGCTGCTGACATTTTCCCCCCTCCTGTGCGACGAATCGGCGACATTGAACTCCTTTTTGAGTTGTCGCTTGACACCTATGCATACTTAATATTCAGGTAATTCTCTGGCTCTTCGAGCACGGAGTACGCCAACCTGATGTTCAAGACTTCGTATCGCGTCTCTGTACTTGATACGTATACCATCTTCAACACGTCTTTTAAAAATAATTATTGGGTCCGTGTCTTGTTCGGTTCGACAAACCGGACACTCGTCACTCGTTTCATACCATGTCATGATACATGTGGTATGAAAAGCATGTGTACACGAAAGCCTCCTCGTTGCAGTGGAGTTTAGACTTGGAACGGTTTCAAGGCAGATGGCACACGTCTGTGCGTGATGAATACAACACTTTCCATCTATTAAAGCGGGTCGTTTACACTTTCGCCCGTTGAGCGTCAGTGACGTACAGTTCATTCCCTGATATCCTGAATGGAAATTTTTTTCTCAGTACAAAGTACAAAAAAATGGACCTCTCTAAGAAGATCATCCCCTTTACCATGTTCGCTCTCATTTCCAGCCCTCAGCTGTATGAGATGACTCGCTCTCTGTTCGGCGCCTGGGTTGCCACCGCCGAAGGTACGCCCAAGATGGCTGGTCTGCTGCTGCACGCCCTCGTGTTTGTCATTCTGACCCACTTCGTGTGGCGTATGGTTTACGGACCAAAGAAGGACTCTCAGTCGTGCGGATGCTCTGCTTAGAGACATATCTCTATGAATACGTAATGTATATTATATGCTCAGTGAAGGGTCCGCTTGGGCGGGCCCGGCATCCCGTATGGGCCTACAACGAGCACGTGTAGCTGCTGTGCCGAACGACGACTTCTCGCTCGCCTTCAACACCAAGCGAAGCGTGTCGGTGTATCCCCACATGGGTTTTCTCACTGGGCGTACAGAAAGTTTGGTGAAATTGTCATCCAAAGGACCCGGAAAGATGGAAATCCCGGTGTGTCCCTTCCCTGTGTGATATGCAGAAAGGTACTCGATCGATTCCGAATTCCGTGGACAGCACACGTCGATCATAAATGGTATCGAAGTACTGATCCAGACGTTCCTCGATCAAAGCCAACGAGTAAACAACGAACCATGATGAACTTTACTATAGTATAAAAGGAAACTATGATTGCAATATAATGAAATCCCCGTTACGGTATCCAGGTGGAAAAACACGTGCCATTCAAATTCTGTCGTCATACGTTCCGGAAGGAACACACACGATAGTGTCCCCCTTTTTCGGTGGAGGAAGTTTTGAGTTGTCCCGTACGTGGACGGTCAAAGCGAATGATTTGTTTTTCCCCTTGTATACATTTTGGTCGGTGCTTCAGATGCACCCGAAAGAACTCGAAGCGAAAATACGTCACATGATGCCCGTGACGAAAGAAAAGTTTCAAACGATTCGGCGACGGATACAGACGCTCGAACACCCCATTGAAATAGCTGCTTCGTATTACATCATCAATAGGTGTTCATTCAACGGGTCGACGTTTTGCGGGGGCTTTTCACAAGCTGCTTCCGTCGGTCGCTTGAACGAATCGTCACTTCGGACGCTTCGGACCGTGAGTCTCGATTCGTGTGAGTTTACGTGCATGGACGCCTCTGATTTTTTATCAACGTGTCCAGAGTCACCGGGCGTTCTCGTGTACGCAGATCCACCGTATTACATAACAAACTATTTGTACGGAAAAGATGGTGACCTTCACGAGTCTTTTGATCACGAGAGGTTTGCACGGACGATACAACAACGAAAGGATTTTTGGATCGTGAGTTACAACGACTGTGAATACATACGTGAATTGTACGCGGGATGTACCATTCACAAAGTTCAGTGGTCGTACAGCATGAATGCATCGAAAAAGTCGTCTGAAATTGTAATCACGCCTTTGGCATGCGAAAAACCAAACACGCCATGACCGTTCCCGGCATGGATGTTCGCCCGTGTTGTTTACACCTGATACGTAGCCTCGTTCGTGCGCGAAACAGAGGAACGTTCATGTGACACACGTCTTCACCGGTCCGAAACATGCCTTTATTTTCAATGTAAATGTACGTGGATCCTTTCTGTGCGTAGTATCGAGCAACTGCGTCATCAGGTACATCAATGTACTCGTCTTTGAAACGTTTCTTTTCTCCGAGCCACGTCTCAAAGGATGTATCTCCACGTACGAAAGATGGGACGTCACCGTTGAAAGGAACGTGCGACCCGAGAAGACTCGAAAAAAAGGGGTCGGTCATGATCAAACGCCCATCCACGTACTGAAACTTTTTTTGACCGCCTTCCGACGCCTTTTCCGATTTGACTTCAATTCCAATTTCGGATCCTTCGTGAAGGAGGACGAGATCGTGTCTGCGCGTTGATCCCCCTGTTTGACGCTGGAGACAAAGACCTTCGTGACGCAAGATGTTTCGCACTTTAATTTCGGCACGTTTCCCATGAGCTTGTGGTCCTCTTCCGAAAAGAAGAGGGTACCAATAGTCCATGGTGTATAAGTGCGCGAAAATCTTTATTACACGTTGTACCAAAATCCATCCATTTTCACAATCTTCTCCTCCTTGAACAGTTCAAGCACCTTCTTGTTGAGCCACACTCGTTCCGCTGCGTCTTCATCTGCACGACGCCGCCACACACCGTTCATGTGATACAGACGCCCATCCTTCTTCATAGCTTGAATGCGTTCAGCAAGTGTCTTGTTCTTTTCCGCTCGTCTCGTCTGTTCCCACTGCGCACGTTCTTCGGGTGTGACCGGTGGAAGTGCCTGTTGTACCGGCATCGTAAACGTCGGAAGTTCCTTTGACGACACCTTGGTTTTCGGCATGTCATCAAACTTCGTCTTTGGTGTCGCCGTGATCTTTTTGAAAAGGTTTGACGGTGCCATGTTTATTCCATGTTTCTTCTAATCTTACGCGAGACAAAACATCCTTTTTTTTTCCATTCGGTCTTAAAGTTTTATGAATACAATCAATGTATGGATACAGTCTTGTATAGCCCAGGGGGGAATGACGAGTGTTACACTCCTGCAAACTACGTGAAACCCATACTTCCTTTTATTCCCCCGGGTGCGATCGTATGGTGTCCCTTTGATACCGAAGAATCTGCATTCGTCAAGGAGATCCGGAACGCGGGACACAGAGTCATTCATTCACATATACACGACGGAAAGGACTTTTATACGTGGCAACCGGACGAACCGTGGGATTGTATCGTGTCGAATCCACCTTTTACCGGAAAGAGACAGATTTTCGAACGAGCTCTGAGTTTCAACAAACCGTTCGCGTTGATCATGTCCAATACGTGGCTCAACGATAGTGCACCAAAGAAACTCTTCAAGGAGAAGGATCTTCAGTTGATGATGTTCGAGAAGCGTATGGAATTCATTCAAAGAGACGATCGACCGAAAAACAAGGTGACATTCAGTAGTTCGTACTATTGCTGGAATTTTCTACCCAAACAGATTATTATGTCCACCTTTTGCGCCAACCGGGTGCCGCCCCCGGGTCGCCGGCTCATAAGACCGGAGCACTGACTGTTGTGCTATTGGCACGAGTATCAAACGTTCAATATCTCTATACGTCTTTTTTTCGACAGACCGGTTCGCTCTTGAGCTCGTGGAGGACGGATCTAGGTTTTAAGCCGAGTTTGCCCATTTCCAAATAAATCCACCAGCCGTTTTGTGCCCCGGTTTATTATTGGCAACTTGACCTATATGACTAGAACTTATACTAGTTATTTTGGTTACTTCAGCTACAGAAGGAAAATTACGAATAAGAGTTTTTCCATCGCCCGACCATTGTTCAACTTTCTTAGAAAGTTTTGCTTTTGTTTCAGCACTTCTTTTTATTCCCTTGAGTGCAGCACTCTTTTTAGCCCTGGTTTCAGCGCTTTCTACACGACCTCTTATTTTATCACCGATGGCTTTCTTTGACTCTTCCTTATGAGTTTTTCCAAACATAGGATGATTCTCTCCCCTGTTTAGTTCGCTCATTTTTGCCGAAAATTCAGGACCTCTCGGTGGATATTTCTTTCCTGTATTCGCAATTCTAAGCTTTTGCTTCACATCTTCTGTCCTTGGCTTTCCAAACATGTGATTATTTTCTCCTTTCATAGCTTCACTCTTGAGTTGACGAGTTTCTTCAGACATTTCAATAATGCCGTTTTTACTCCGTGGATCTCCAATAACTAGATTATATCCATTAGGAGCTAACGTATTTCTCTCAATCTGCTCTTTAACTTCAGTATCGAGTATGACTTGCTTGAAATTTTCACCATGCGTTTCGCGTGTTATTACGTGAAGTATAATAAACTCAAAATTATCAACGCCGTGACATTTCATTGCATTATATAGACACCTGCATCCCCCGTCGCCGTTAGTGCCATAACTAAAATGTGAATTTTTTCTAGAGCTAAAACTGTCCCATGATTTCCCTACGTAAGTTTTACCGTCCAATTTGTTTCGGATGATATACACGCCTGTTTTATTCATTTCCTCTATACACGCACATGCGCCTTAAGACTTCGTCGAATATGACACTGTCTTTAATACGTACTGTATTTTCTCCTCGATCTGTATGCGTTGACTTCCGTCATCGGTCCATACACGGGTCTTGAAAACGCGATGTTCATGATTTTACGGGTCGTGTTCGGAAGGGAACCCGATTTCTTCATGGCGAGAAGAGCAGAGACGCGTCTTTTGTTGCGTACCCCTTGACGCGCCTTGATCCAGTGTTTTTGGATCCGACGTGCCGCGATGATTTTGGGAGCGATCGCATTCAATTCTCGGTGAAGCTGTGGAAGCCTGTTATACGCAGACGTGATTTGTACACGTCGATTCGGAAAGACGGTAAAGTAAAGGATCGCCTGATTCAGTGTCGTCGGTTCGTTGTGTGCATGTGTGAGCGCATTGTTCAGGTTGTTATAGACCAGTTGCGCGGACGGCGCATTCTTTCTTTGGATTTCGAACGTTGACAAAAACGTCCCCGGACGACTTGAACGCAAAAGAGCTTTTCGAACCTCCATATATTTTCGAGCCGTGTTTTCAGCTGACGCAACCATACTATACCCAATTAAAATTCTTCATCGAACCGGATACTGTCCCCTTCCGAGCTCATGTGCTTGGAGTAATCACCGACGCGTTTTTCGAAAAAGTTCGTCTTTCCTTCCAACGATATCGTCTCCATGAAATCAAACGGGTTTGTTCCGTTCCAAATCTTGGAACACCCGAGTTGGACGAGAAGACGATCGGCGACAAACTGAATGTACTGCGTCATCTGGTCTGAATCCATGCCGATCAGTTTACACGGGAGGGCATCGATGATGAATTCACGTTCAATGTCAAAGGCTTCACGAACGATGGCGTGGATCGTAGCTTCGTCGAGTTTCGTGGACATTGTGTGGTACAGAGCAATGGCAAACTCTTGGTGAAGACCTTCGTCACGTGAGATGAGTTCGTTGGAAAACGAAAGTCCGGGCATGAGTCCTCGTTTTTTCAGCCAAAAAATAGAACAGAAAGACCCCGAGAAAAAGATCCCTTCCACACACGCAAACGCGACAAGACGTTGACAAAAAGGTGTTCCATTGTTCATCCATCGAAGAGCCCATTCCGCTTTCTTTTGAACTGAAGGCACAGTTTCAATCGCTCGAAACAGACGCGCCTTTTCGTCCGGGTCACGAATCAGCTTATCAATCATCAGCGAATACGTCTCCCCGTGGATCGATTCGCTAAACCCTTGATACGCGTAAAACGAACGTGCCTCGGCAATCTGAACTTCTTTCGTAAAATGAAGATCGATATTTTCAAAAACGATACCGTCGCTTGCTGCAAAGAACGCGAGCACGGTCTGTATGAAATGTCTCTCGTCGGGTTTCAGTTTTTCCCAATCCGCGATATCGGCTCCGAGGTCAATCTCTTCCACAGTCCAGAAACTCGACACTGCTTTCTTGTACAGAGCCCATAGGTCTGGGTACCGTATAGGAAACGTCGTGAACCGTGCAATGTTCTTCGTGAGAACGGGATCTTCCTCCATATGGTATGCGCGTATTTTTTGTTTAGACAAAAGGTTCACAGAGAATAGGAATGGACGTTCGTCGGATCGCTATGCGCATGAAACTCCACAAAATTTCTGGGACTGTGGTGCATCACTGTGCCATCGTCAAAAAGTTGCTCTCCGAACAAGGCATCAAGTCTCGCGTGATTCACGGGTACTGTGTTTCCCCAGGTGAGATTTGCGAACACTATTGGGTCCGAACCGAAGACGAGAACCTCGACATTGATATCGGGTACGAACTCGCGTGTTTGTATTCGCCCGACCTTCGCGAAACCAAAATCTTCTTGACTGAAGACTTTCCGATGGAGCTCAAAGACAAGGATGTGCTTCGTCACGAGGATAACACGCGCCTGTTTGAGCTTTACGAAACAGATGCCGTGACATTTTGGAAAGAATCGCCGAAAGACGTTCGCACGTTTCGTTGAAAAAAATCGGGTGTTGTGTGTACCAAAAGAACTGACGCATGGACAGAAACAAAAAAGAAAATGATGAAGTTCAACTCGTCCGGTTTGTTGTCCGAGTGGCACGGTGAGAATCAGGTTCGCGTGTGGACATACTCTGACTTTGAGTATGAAGCGCGTCAGAGCATCACGCCGAGCATGTACGTCTGGATGGCGTCTCATCTTCTGAATACGGTTGCCGAACGGGGCGGTGCATATTCAGAGGATATGGTGTACGAAAGCGTCGAAGCGTATTTCAACTTGCCGTGGCACGTTCGTCTCGACCTTCACGATCAGATGCTCGAAGAGCTCGACGACGAATTCCTGACGCAAGAAGAGCAGACGTGGAGTGGGGGGTGGGAGGAGGGCAGTTCTGTTATCGATGGACCTATGTATGATCATATAGATGAAGTTTAAGCAAGATACATTTTTCGAAACGCTTGTACCGATCGTCTGCAAAACGGGCAAATCTGTGTACGCTGTGAACACTCTTCACACACGACGTGTCCGCACGGGTCGATGACTGACGTGATTGGGCGCTCGAGACACAGGAAACACATGTACCGTGACATGATGTCTGCGTCTGCACACAAATCAAACACTTTTTTGTAGCCGAGCATCTTTTCAGTCTTCATTTTCAGATCCAACGCAGTCTCCGTGATGTTTTCATCAGCATCAAACTGCTCGACGAGTGTGTGAAGCATTGAAACGTACTCGATATCCTTGTTTCCAAACTTTTGAATGAAACTGAGCAACATGCTCGCCTTTTCCTTTTTCGGTTGAAGTTTCATGTAGCCGACAAGCACCTCTTCAACGAGAGCGAGATATGTCTTTTTTGTTTCCGTCAGGGTGGATATGACATCCTCTGGAATCTCCTTTGGTTGAAACTCATCCGTCTCGAGAATGTTCCTCAGGTGGATGAGTCTATCGTACGTGTTCATCAAAAGCACCTTGTTTTCGGTGTCCTCCTCGGTATCTATTTCTGCAAAGTTCATTTCTTCGCAATTAAATTTGTCACCTCTTTAGTAAAATGGCGAACAGTGGTAACACGACATCTGCTCTCGCACGAGTACTTGCAGGGGCAGGAGGAGGAGGAGCGCCACCGTCGATGTCCACCGCGAATCCTCTGTTTTCTCGCCCCGTGAATTCCACAGGCGCGGTGGGTTTCAAAAAACCTCAAGTTATTTTGAAATGGTCGATGGTTATCTTTCTGCTGGTCCAAGCGGTTCGTCAGGTGACACAGGAGAATCAGCTCGCGGCGGCAAAAACAGAATCCAGAAACGGACAAGTTGCATCTTGGTTCGTGTCTGTGTTGATTGCAATGACCGCGTTGATACTCGCGAGCGGTCCTCCTCTGAGCCTAGACGCAAAGTACTTGAACGCTGCGTTTATCGCCATGACGATCGGTGTTCTCGGAAGCGGAATTGCGCTGACGATCGCCGCGACAAAGGACAAGGCGACAAACCCTGAACCAAGTCGCATGTGGTTCGGCATCGCTCACATCATTTTCGGAGTTTTCCTGTTGCTTGCAATGATTTACTCACTTGTTAAGCAGTGAGCCACCGATACCGGAATCGATGGTGTAGTCACGCTCCTGGTTACGCACGAAGTTCATGTCGCCGCACCAGCCACCAGGGGTGAGTGACTTTGAGTAGTAGGCAGAGTCTGGGTTGAATCCGGACGCTGTACAGTCAATGCCGTATTTCAGACCGAAAATGCTGGATGGTCCGCTTGACATGCCGGCACCAGGGGTGGTGGTCAGCATTGCACCAAAGTTGCTCACGCCGCGACGCATCGTCACCTGGAACAAAATCAGGAGCAGGAGACCAATGATGACAATGTTGCGAATCTTCATATTTACTATTGTACCGAGAAATAAAAAAGCACATGCGCGTCTAAAGTTTAGAACTTCCTTTCTTTAATAATTGTAATGGAGGTATTACCCGATTCGGCACATATGACACTCACGCTGAACGATGACGAGCGTCGCTTGATGGATGATATCACAATTGCAGGCCCTGAAAAGTCCGTACCTGTTCGAAAGCCTTTTCAGTACCGTCCACCGCTTCGTCACGCACCACGCGCGCCTCCCCCTGATGATTTCGCAGGTTTGGACATGTTTACAAACCCTATGAAACAGACGGACGCTCCACCACCAGCGCCTGAGATGTGGGACGGTGGTGAACATCCCCCTGATGACGAAGAGATGATTCAGCCGCAAATGGGGTCAGGACCTCAGATGCCGTCTGAGGGATACAAAACCATCGAAGACGAGAAAGCCGATCTTCTGAATAAGATTACGCGACTTGCAAAGAAAGGTTTGCACACGTCAGCTCGTCTCACGAGCTACAGCGACATTGAGGAGATTCGAACCGAATACAAGCGTCTGACATATGCGATTGAGTGTGAACGCGCCATCAAGTTTCAGAAACGCATGCTCATTGCGTGCGTCACCGGTCTGGAATTCCTGAACAAGCGGTTCGATCCCTTTGATCTTCAGCTCGATGGGTGGTCTGAAAACATGATGGAAAACCAAGACGATTACGATGGTGTGTTTGAGGAGTTGTACCAAAAGTACAACAGCAAGGTGTCTGTCGCGCCTGAAGTGAAACTCATCATGATGGTTGGTGGATCCGCCATGATGTTCCATCTGACAAACACCATGTTCAAGAGCGCCGCGCCAAACATTAATGAGGTTCTGAAACAGAACCCAGACCTCGTGAAGAACATGGTGGATGCTGTTCAGAAGACGCAGCAGGCGGCAAACGCTCCTCCGGGCGTTTCTCCGTCAGCGGGTCGACACGAGATGAGGGGACCAGGTCTCGATCTGTCCAGTCTGATGGGTGGAATCATAGGTCCTCCTCCACCGGTCGGAACACGTGAACCAGGACCACGCGATCCCCCTTCTACTCAGGAGGATGATGCGATTTCTGACATTGTGTCCGTCGATCTCGGTTCAGACACCAAGGACATTCAGGTGAAAAAGTCGCGAAAAGCCAAGCAGCAAAAAAAAGAAGTCACCTTGTAATATAAATGAACACTCTTCCTTTGGAACCTCGCGATGAAAACGCTCAAACGGTTGACGGACCCGAAGTCGTTGGCATATATGAGGATCTATATGCTGAACCCGGGTTTGCAAATACGACTGTTCCAACCACGCCTTTTCCAGAAATTGTAAGTCGTGGTGGGAATAATCCAGACGGTGGTTTTAAAAATCTCAACGTAGAATAGATGGGGCTATCATATGCACCCTTGGACATAGATGAGGATCAGCCTCCTCTTCCTCCTTCACGCGTCGTCACCAGAGACGATAATCGTCAGATCGTCCTCGGAGGTCCCGACATCACCGAGTGTAACTACCTTATCCTGTTTTTTATTCTTGGCATTTTTCTTCTGACTCTTGTTGACGCTCTCCGACAGTAGAAAGCCAGGTTTGAGTCCTCCTCCTTCCTCCTCCTGTTTAATCACAGCAGCAGCGACAGC
>Ga0316224_1002756_pt1 | contig 15499 bp, 16 predicted proteins | sample TBH18013metaG_FD_206254 | JGI IMG/M metagenome (GOLD analysis project Ga0316224, IMG submission 206254) | Freshwater microbial communities from Trout Bog Lake, Wisconsin, USA - TBH18013 | ecosystem: Environmental > Aquatic > Freshwater > Lake > Hypolimnion/Profundal zone | place: USA: Wisconsin... | reverse complement strand
GAAATTGAAACGGCGGGCTATCTCCCCGTTCTGGTTATTACGGCCCAGCCTGGTCACAAGCAGCGGGCGCTCGCCGCAGGTGCCAAAGATTTTGTAGCCAAGCCATTTGATTTCGTCGAAATTCTGACACGTATTCACAATATGCTGGAGGTTCGATTATTGTACAAAAAACTTGAAAAGGTTAACAAAGTACTGGAACATTACAATCAAATGCTGGGGCAAACGGTATTGGATCGCACTGCGGAATTGCGGGCAAGCGAAGCGCGCCTTAACCGGCTGAATGCCATGTCTTTAGATTGGTATTGGGAACAGGATGAAAGTGGACATTTCACCAAGGTTTATGGCCCTGTTCTGGAAATGCTTGGAATCCATGTTGACAACACGCTCGACAAGATCAGAGAAGATCAGGGGGCACGCTGGAATGAGACTGAGCGCGGCATTCTAAAAGCACATTTGGCGGCCAGAACTCCTTTCCTGAATTTTGTTTATAGCAGAGTCAACCCGGAAGGTTCGCTTCAATATGTAATGGCGAGTGGGGATCCCGTATTTAATCCTTCCGGGCAATTTACCGGATACAGGGGAACCGGCAAGGACGTGACAGAAACAATGCGCCGCAACAAAGACTCCCCGGACAACTTTTAACCAGGCTATTTCCCCATTGATATATAAACCGGTTGCCTGAATCTCCCAGCAGGATTATTTCAAACGCTCTGCAGCAGTTTTGCTGCGGTTTTTTCCAGCAAGCCAACATCAAGCGTCCCGATACATTGTTCAGTCATGTTAATGCCATCCAGAACAGAGGGCCGCTCGCTTTCAGTGATTTCCCATTTTGCGGTTTCATCACCGCGCTGCCTGACCACCAATAAAGTCTTGATGGCTCCATCCATCGTTTCGATCGCGAGAGGAAGCGTTGTCTGATGTTCTTCAAGTGCGGAGCGGACAACTGAAATAGCCGCAGCCAGCCGACCGAAGGCAACTACATTAAAGTGGCCTTCGCAGGCAGCTTGATAAGCGGCATGCATATCCATCGCATAGAGATCTTTCAAACCACGGGTAACCGGGACACGAACTGGATTTCGTTTTCTCATAATAAAACTTTGGATGTCCCGAACGGATCAATAGAATATTGTATCAAATGCATCCAGCCTGAGTGATCACTCTACAGCTTAGTGCACAGTGACCATCGGCTTGAAGCCCAAACGCGATTCTAACTTGTCTGCTGCCAAGCGTGCTTCTTGCTGGGTAGCATAGGGACCCAAATGTACGCGGGCAAAGTCATCTTTCTGATAAAGCGCAATTTGTTTTCCACCCTCGTCGAATTCGGTGCGCATCTTTGCAAGAAAACTTTCAGCACCTTGCCGGGATTTGAATGCCCCGAGTTGAAGATAGATCATACCGGTATCAAGCACTATATTTGTTGCAACCGGTGCAGGTGGCAAAGGTTCGCTGATCACCGGACTATTGATCGCAAGGGTCGTCGTCACTGCCCCCTCCGGTACAATACTTTCCACTTCCACCTCACTGCTCCCATTACCGACTATGCCTAGCTTGTGTGCAGCCGTGTAGGAAAGATCCATGATGCGTTCATGCAAAAAAGGACCACGATCATTGATTCTGACGATCACCGATTTGTTGTTGGCAAGGTTGGTTACCCGTGCATAACTGGGGATCGGCAAAGTGGGGTGTGCGGCAGTCATGCCGTACATATCGTAGGTTTCGCCACTGGCAGTGCGCTGACCATGAAATTTCTTTCCATACCAGGATGCAATCCCTTTTTCCTTATAGTTGCCTGGCTCGGTCAAGGGCGTGTAAGTTAACCCGAGTGCTTCGTATTTGCGGTTCGCAAAGCGATGAAGTGGTTCGTATTTTGGAACAGCATCAGGAGTAGCATCAATATTGGCAGGCTCATCTGCCCCGGGGCCATCACCTTCCAGATACCCTCCCCTCCCCGGTTTTGTAACGGGCAAGTTTGGAATTGGATTCACGGTTTGCATATGACTACTATTGGCTTCGACTATCGGTGCAGCAGTTTGTGTTCCTGTCTGACGACTGGGGACACTGGTACATGCAGCCAACATAAGCGCAACCAGCAAAACAAATGGCTTGATCGTCTGCTGAATATTTCCTGTAATAATTAGTCCGGTTAGTTGCCTCATTAGCCGTTCCCTTATGTTTGCACCAATGTCTTATGTGTGTGAATGCTCATAAGCATACCAAATCCCAACAGCAGTGTGACCATGGACGTCCCCCCGTAGCTCACCAAGGGAAGGGGAACCCCCACGACGGGCAGAATACCACTGACCATTCCCATGTTGACAAAGGCATACGTAAAGAAAGTCAGGGTAACGCTTCCTGCCATGAGACGCGTGAAATAAGTCGAGGCATTCGCGGTAATCACAAATCCGCGTCCAATAATAAAAATGAACATCCCCAGCAAAATGAGATTACCAAGCAAACCAAACTCCTCCGAGTACACCGCAAAAATAAAATCTGTCGTGCGCTCGGGCAAGAAATCCAGGTGCGTCTGAGTTCCGTTAAGATAACCTTTCCCCAAGACCCCCCCGGAGCCCACTGCAATCATACCCTGTATAGTGTGATAGCCTTTCCCCAAAGCGTCTTGCGACGGGTCAAGCAGCATCATGATGCGGTGCTTCTGGTAGTCATGCATCATCGACCAAAGCACTGGGGCACTGGCAAGCGCGGCGACAAATAGCACCCCCATCACACGCCAGCTTAACCCGGCGAGAAAGAGCACATAAAATCCACTTGCCGAGATAAGCACCGCCGTGCCTAAATCTGGCTGGCGTGCAATTAGTGCTACCGGAAGCAGCAGCAACAACGCTGCAAAGAAATAATTTTTCAGAGTCAGCGTCGCCTCATTTTTTTCAAAGTAGCGTGCCATCATCAGTGGTACGGCAATTTTCATCAACTCGGAAGGCTGGATGGTTGCCACGCCGATATTCAGCCAGCGACGGGCACCGTGGCTCACCTCTCCGAACAGCGCCACACCGATCAGCAATATCATGCCGAAGACATACATCGGAAGGGCAGTACGCATCAGGTAGTGCAGCGGAATATTAGCCACCAGCCACATACAGATTAATGCTACCGTAATATTCCCGGCCTGCGCCATTACCCTTCCCCAACTGGCGTCGGTAGCACTGAACAACACGATCAATCCGGTAACCAGCAACAGGCCAAGCGCCAGCATCAATACGGGATCAATGTGCAACAGCAGATATCTTTTGAGTCGCGGCCACAGAGGTTGCTTAATCATGTTCCGGCTCCTCGGTTCCTGTCGCCACAACTCCACTCTGCGCTTTAGCCGGAACTGGAGCTGCTACTGGTGCAGGGATTTTGCCGAGCAGGTAATAATCCATCAACTTGCGTGCGATAGGGGCGGCAACCGAACCTCCGTGCCCCCCATTTTCAACCAGAACAGCCATTGCAATCTTTGGCTTGTCTGCGGGCGCAAAAGCAATGAACCATGCATGGTCGCGATTGCGCTCCGACAACTGGCTCGCGTTATATTTTTCTCCCTGCTTGATGCCCACCACCTGTGCTGTACCCGTTTTTCCTGCGATCGTATAGGGGGCACCCGCACTGGCTTGTGCGGCAGTTCCCCCCGGTTGAGTCACTGCAACCATCGCGCTCTTAATTAAGGCGACATGATCCGGGTTAAGATTGAGATTAAATTCGGGTTTCACTTCAGGCACAACCGTGTCATTGCTATCCCCGTGTCTGATCTGGCGCACCAGATGCGGACGAAAGCCGATCCCGTTATTGGCCAGTACCGCAGTGGCAAAAGCAAGCTGCATCGGTGTAGTCAAATCATACCCCTGCCCAATCCCTGCCGATACGGTATCTCCCGCGTACCATTTTTGCTTGTAGCGTTTCATTTTCCATTCTTGTGAGGGCATCAGGCCTGATGTTTCACCTTCCAGATCAATACCGGTTTGCTTGCCGAAACCAAACTGCGAAAGGAAGTTGTACATATTATCTATGCCCAACTCGACTGCCAGACCATAATAGTAGGTGTCGCATGACACGACGATAGACTTGAACATATCGACCATGCCATGCCCTTCTTTCTTCCAGTCTCTGTAGTGATGACTACTACCCGCCAAAGCATAATAGCCGGGATCACTGATAGTATAACTGGGGGCACGCTTTCCATAATACAGTCCCGCCAGTGCCATGAACGGTTTAATCGTCGACCCCATTGGATATTGCCCGCGCAAGGCACGATTATTAAGTGGGACATCCGGCGAATTATTCAATTCGTTCCAGCTGTCTTCATCTATCCCATCGATAAAAAGATTGGGGTCATATCCCGGCCTGCTGATGAAAGCCAGCACTTCACCATTATTGGGGTCAATCGCCACCAGGGCTCCACGATAATTGCCGAATGCATTATCGGCAATTTCCTGCAACTTGGCATCCAGCGATAACACCAGCGTATTTCCGGATACGGGCGGAGTATGCGACAACACTCTCACCCCTCGTCCGCCTGCATCCACTTCCATCTGCTCGACACCGGTAGTCCCGTGTAATTCGCTTTCGTAACTCTGTTCCAAACCGGTTTTCCCGATGTAGTCTGACCCCCGGTAATTACTTGCTGAGTCATCGTCCTCCAGTTGCTGAATGTCGGTGTCGTTGATGCGTCCTATGTACCCGATCAGGTGCGAAGTCTTTTCGTTGTAAGGATATTCGCGGAACAATCGCGCCTTGACTTCAACCCCCGGAAAGCGATAACTCTGAGCAGCAAAACGAGCCACCTCATCATCGGTCAACTGGTTGCGAATTGGCAAACTCTCGAAATTGTGGCTCTCCGCCAAAAGTTTTTTAAACCGCTTGCGATCCTTGATCTGGATATCAATCAATTGAGCCAGTTGGTCTATCGTTGAATCCAGGTCAGTCATTTTGCTGGGTGTAATTTCCAGTGTGTAACCGGAATAATTGTGTGCCAGAATCACCCCATTGCGATCCAGTATCAGACCCCGGTTAGGAACGATGGGCACAACCGAGATACGATTGTTTTCTGCCAGAGTCTGGTAGTGCCCATGTTTAATAACCTGTAAATAGATGAAACGGGAAAGTAACAGAAACAGCAGTACCAGCACAAAACCAATACTCAGAGCCAATCGGAGGCGAAAATAATAAATTTCGCGCTGATTATTTTTAAGTTCAACACGGCCTTTCATCACGTGCCGCTCATAAATTATCGGGATCAGAACGGGGAAGGCGAATCACCTGAAGCAGCAAAGTCAGGGGAATCCACAGCAACGCCGACACCACGCTGCCAAGAAAATAGCTCCATGCGATATACCCATGTAATTGCCAATGCACCAGGGCGTAAGTCACGTAGCTCATAAGCAACACGGGAAAAACCTGCAAAGATTGCTGACGAAGATCGAACATCTGCATACGACGATTCAGTACGATGCCTCCAAACGCTAACACCGAATACGCCAGCGCGTGCTGTCCAAACAGGCTTGCATCTGCCACGTCAGCGACGATACCTATGATCCAGGCCATTCCGATGCCAACCCTAAACGGTTTGTGAGTACACCAATAGAGCAGGACCAGTGCCACGAAATCAGGACGCAACGCCAGAAAAATGCCTTGCCAAGGCAACCAATTAAGAAGCAGTGCAGCCAGCAAGCTCGAAAAAACAAATGCATTGCTGGCTGGCAACAGGAATTCCTGATCTTTAGGAAAATTGTTCATGGTTTTCTTTTCCTGCCGCGCTTGGGCTGGTCAGCACCATTTTCCGGTGAGGCCTCAGGTCGCTCGGGTAATTTCGGCAGCCCGGACAAAATTAATAACTGGCGATGGCGGTTGACTCCTGCCACGGGAGAGCATTGGATACGCGCAAATGGGTAAGCCGGGTCTCGCTCAATCCGACCCACTTTGGCCACGGGCAAACCGGGAGGATACGTGCCATCAATCCCTGAAGTCACCAGAATGTCGTTCTCCTGAATGTCGGCGCTGTTCGGCATATATCGAAGCATCAGATCTCCCGTATCGCCTGAACCGAACACAACGGTTCTAAGGCCGTTACGCAGCACTTGAACCGGAACCGAGTGATCTTTATCGGTGATCAAAGTCACCTCACTTAACCAGGGGTAAACCCGTGTAACCTGACCGACCACGCCGATATCATCCAACACGACCTGCCCCATCTGAACATTGGCTTGGCTGCCTTTGTCCAAAAAAAGTTTTCGCTTGAAAATATCATGCTCGACATAGACGATTTCTGCCGGTTGCGTCGGAAAAGTTGCACGCTGTTGCAACGCGAGCAAATCCCGCAAGTGCTGGTTCTCCGCTTGCAAAACTTGTAACTGTTGCAACTGAACTGCATCAACAGTGAGTTGCTGGTGAATTTTCGCATTGTCACGCAGCAAATTTCCTTGCAGAGTCAAGAAGGAATCCGATCGTTCCCACAACACCCCGGGCAATGCAATCGCTCGTTGGAATGGATAAGCCAGAATGGAAAGAACGCTACGCGCAGATTCCAGATAGCGGTAGCGCACATCAACAAATAGCAGCAGCAATGAAAGCAGAGAAAAGAACACCAGCCGTACTGCAGGACTGGGGCCGCGGTTAAAAAATCGAAAAGATTGGGTTTGTTCCATATCCAGGAATCGGAAATCAGTGTTCAGTAATCAGTTGCAAACCCGCGTTTATATCGCATCTGATTCCTGATCCTGAGCCCTGATTCCTGATTTTGTTTAGTCAGTAGTAAAAATGCTACTGAACTTATCCATACGTTCGAGCGCTTTACCCGAACCTCTCACCACGCACGTGAGGGGATCATCAGCAATCAACACCGGCAGCCCGGTTTCTTCCATCAGCAAACGGTCAATGTCGCGCAACAATGCACCACCACCGGTCAACACCATGCCTTTGCTGGCGATATCAGCCCCCAACTCCGGAGGAGTTTGTTCCAGCGCTGTTTTCACGGCACTGACAATGCTATTAAGCGGATCGGTGAGCGCTTCCAGAATTTCATTGCTGGAAATGGTAAAGCTGCGTGGCACACCTTCCGCCAGATTGCGACCTTTGACTTCCATTTCGCGTACTTCAGAACCGGGAAAAGCAGAACCGATTTCTTTTTTGATTTGTTCAGCGGTGGTTTCACCAATCAGCATTCCATAGTTGCGGCGAATGTAATTTATGATAGCCTCATCAAACTTGTCTCCACCCACACGAACCGAGCCGGAATAGACTGCACCACCCAACGAAATCACCCCGACTTCGGTTGTGCCGCCGCCGATATCGACAACCATCGAACCGGTTGCTTCTTCTACCGGCATATCGGCACCGATCGCTGCCGCCATGGGCTCTTCGATCAACTCCACACGGCGCGCCCCTGCGCCATAAGCGGATTCACGAATAGCACGGCGTTCCACTTGGGTTGAACCGCAGGGAACGCAAATCACGATGCGCGGGCTCGGAGTAAAAATACCGGACTTGTGCACACGCCGGATAAATTGCTTGAGCATCTGTTCGGTGACGGTGAAGTCGGCGATCACGCCGTCTTTCATCGGACGAATCGCGGTAATATTGCCGGGTGTACGGCCTAACATCTGTTTCGCAGCGAGACCGACTTGCTGAATTACTTTTTTGCCGTTGGGGCCTCCTTCCTGGCGAATAGCCACAACGGAAGGTTCGTTCAATACGATACCTTGCCCACGGGCCCAAATTAAAGTATTTGCGGTACCCAGGTCAATCGCCAAGTCATTGGAAAAATAGCCATTTAAAAAACCAAACATGTAAGAGCCTCAAGTGTTGTTAAAAACGCGAAGGAGTAAAATACGCGAAGGAGTGTGTCCTTAAAGGTGTTTATGATACCCTATTAAGCTAGTTTCGATAAAGTCTAAATCAAAATGTCCTTAACCATAGATGATGTAAAAAAAGTCGCCCGTCTGGCCCGGCTGGAAGTGAGTGAGCAGGAAGCACAATCGGCGCAGGTTCAATTAACCAACATTTTTGGCTTGATTGCCGAAATGCAAGCAGTGGATACGCGTGGTATCGAACCCATGTCGCATGCTCAGGATGTGACCCAGCGATTGCGGGAAGACACGGTAACGGAAACTAATCAGCGCGAGCTATTTCAATCCGTTGCCCCGCAAGTTGAAGCGGGGCTGTATCTCGTACCCCAGGTGATCGAATGATGCTTGAAATGATAAACGACTCACTCAAACAACTTGGCGCTGCGCTACGAAACAAGGAAATCTCCAGCGTTGAGCTAACGCAACTTTATCTGGCACGTATTTCGGAGCTAAATCCTTCTCTTAATGCCTTCATTACGGTGAATCCGGAAGCATCCCTCGCACAGGCACGCGAAGCGGATGCCATGATTGCCAAGGGCAACATTCAAGCATTGACCGGCATTCCCATCGCTCAAAAGGATATTTTCTGTGCCAAGGGCTGGCTTACGACTTGCGGCTCAAAAATGCTGCACAATTTTGTTTCCCCCTACGACGCTCACGTTATTTCGCAGTTTAATCATGCAGGGGCAGTTAATCTCGGCAAGACCAATATGGACGAATTTGCCATGGGATCGTCGAACGAAACCTCTTACTTTGGTCCCGTCAAAAATCCGTGGGACACCGCACGCGTACCCGGTGGCAGTTCTGGCGGAACAGCCGCCGCAGTGGCAGCACGTTTATGCGCAGCAGCGACAGGCACCGACACGGGCGGATCCATTCGACAACCCGCAGCCCTGTGCGGTATTTCCGGCCTCAAACCCACTTATGGAGTCGTCTCCCGCTATGGCATGATTGCCTTTGCATCCAGTCTCGACCAAGCCGGCCCGATGGCACGTAGCGCGGAAGATTTGTCAATCCTGTTGAACACAATGGCGGGATTCGATGAACGCGACTCCACCAGTCTGCAACGCGACAAAGAAGATTATGCGCGAGACTTGAACAAGCCTTTGGCTGGCCTGCGTATCGGATTACCCAGAGAGTTTTTTGCGGAAGGCTTAAGCAGTGATGTTGCACAAGCAGTCGAGGGGGCGATTGCCGAATATAAAAAACTCGGAGCCAGCGTAGTTGACATCACGCTGCCTAATTCGCGCCGGTCAATCCCGGTATATTATGTGCTGGCACCGGCAGAGGCATCCAGTAACCTGTCCCGTTTCGACGGCGTCCGCTACGGTTATCGCGCGCCGGAATACACCGACCTGGCGGACATGTACGAAAAAACCCGCGCTCAAGGATTTGGCACCGAAGTTAAACGCCGCATCATGATCGGCACTTACGTTCTCAGTCACGGGTATTACGACGCTTACTATTTACAGGCGCAGAAAATTCGCCGCCTGATCGCCCAGGATTTTGTCGAGGCGTTCAGGCAATGCGATGTCATCATGGGCCCAACCAGCCCCACCACCGCATTCAAACTGGGTGAGAAAGGCGACGACCCGGTGCAAATGTACCTGTCCGACATTTACACGATTGCGGTGAACCTTGCCGGGTTACCCGGAATGTCCATACCTGCGGGTTTTGGCGCAAACAACATGCCAGTCGGATTGCAGATCATCGGTAACTATTTCGCCGAGGCGCAGATGCTGAACGTTGCGCATCAATATCAACTTGCGACGGATTGGCATACCCTTTCACCTTCCTTGTAAGGACACGAAATGACCGATAAGTTAGCTACCCAATATAGTAATGACCAACTCGAGCATATCCTTGAAGAAGCGTTTATCTACATGTGTGCTTGCCCGGCCCAGGTTGCCGAGCAGTTGCTGCAATTACGCAAATTGTTCGCTTATCAAATGAATTGCATCAGTGTTGACTCACTTATGATCAAAGTTCATCAACGTATTTCTGAGTCCACTCGCAAAGCCCATTTTGAATTGGAACAGTGTTTACACGATGTATTGAAATTAGAGGGATGGGACCCGCAAACACTTAGCATGCCCGCCGGATTAAGACAGTTGCGCCAACAAGTAATGGATCAGGAATAACCACAATGCAACAAGATACTTTTGCTCGTACACCCGAATGGGAAATAGTCATAGGCTTGGAGGTACATACCCAGCTTTCGACCCAAACCAAAATTTTTTCCGCAGCTTCGACCGCATTTGGTGCAGAACCGAACACGCAAGCTGACGCGGTCAGTATTGCCTTGCCTGGCGTACTGCCCGTATTAAATAAGGGTGCTGTCGAACGTGCCATCAAATTCGGATTGGCTGTGGGTGCACATATCGCTCCCCGCTCGGTTTTCGCCCGCAAGAATTACTTCTATCCCGATCTGCCCAAGGGGTATCAGATCAGTCAATTTGATTTACCGGTCGTCGGGCAAGGTGTCCTGACTATTCAAGTTGAACCCCTTTCAGGCAGCTCAAAGCCCTACGAAAAAACCGTCCGCATTACCCGTGCCCATCTTGAAGAGGATGCGGGAAAATCCCTGCACGAAGATCATCATGGCATGACAGGTATCGACCTGAATCGCGCCGGAACTCCGTTACTGGAAATTGTTTCCGAACCCGATATGCGTTCTGCAGCAGAAGCGATAGCCTATGCCAAAGCTCTGCATACACTGGTGCGCTGGATCGGCATTTGTGATGGCAATATGCAGGAAGGTTCCTTTCGTTGCGATGTAAATGTGTCCGTGCGTCGCCCCGGCGGTGAGCTGGGTACCCGCCGCGAAATCAAAAATCTGAATTCGTTCAAATTCATGCAGCAAGCCATTGACTACGAGGTGCAATGGCAGATAGACACCCTGGAAAATGGCGGTAAAATTCAGCAAGCCACTATTTTATTCAACCCGGATACCGGCAAAACTCAAGCCATGCGCAGCAAGGAAGATGCGCACGACTATCGCTATTTCCCTGATCCCGATTTACTCCCGCTGGCAATTGACATGAACTGGATAGAAGCAGTACGCGCCACTCTGCCCGAACTCCCTCAAACCAAGCAGGCACGTTATGTGAATGAGTTGGGTTTATCGGCTTACGATGCGAGCATCCTCACAGCTTCCCGCGAGATGGCGGATTTTTTTGAGGAGGTGTTAAATGAGATTCCCGACCAGGCTAAAATATGTGCCAACTGGTTAATAGGTGAGGTCAGCGCACAGCTCAATCGGGATGACTTGGAAATGCCCGAATGCCCGATCAAACCACAACAACTGGCTGGCATACTCAAGCGCATCGCAGACAGTACGATTTCAAATGCGGGAGCAAAAGATGTCTTCCGCACAATGTGGAGCGAAGGCGGCAGCGCGGACGCAATTATCGAAACCAAAGGTTTGAAGCAAGTTTCGGATACCGGAGCGCTTGAAATGATCGTTGACAGCATCATTGCTGCCAACCCCTCCCAAGTGGCTGAATACCGCAGCGGCAAAGATAAAGTATTCGGATTTTTCGTCGGTCTCGCCATGAAGGCCAGCAAAGGGAAGGCCAATCCCGCCCAGTTGAATGAAATTCTGAAACGTAAACTTGCGGCCTGAAAGTAAAGTCCATTTATCGCCAAGGTCGCTGTAAGGTACTCCTATGAAGAAGACATTAATTTTTCTGATGTGTTGCTTATTATCTATTACAAGCTGCATGGCGGTTGCTGCTGCCACGGCCGAAACGGCCACGGCAGCGAAAGCGAAAGCGGCGGAGAAAGCAGCTGAGGACGATGCTGATAAAGCGGTTGCCGAGGCCGATGCTGCAGCAACGGAAGCCGCCAAGGCAGCTGAATTAGCCAAGGCCGCTGCTGCCAACAAAAAAGCCAAAGCGGAAGCTGCTGTCAAGCAAGCAAAAGATAAAGCGGCAGCAGCAAAGAAAGCCATTGCTGCTGCTGCAAAAACCGGGGCAAAATCATGTGATGACTGGAAAGAAGAGCGCGCCAGCAAGTCCAGCGCCGGATTATCGGTCACTTGGTTAAGTGGATTTTTGGCTGGAATTGAGGTCTCCAAGAATCAGGATTTCCTCAAGGGAACCAGTACCCAAGCATTGTATTCATCAATCGATTCTTACTGTGAAGCCCACCCGTTTGAATTTGTCAGTGATGCAGGCATCTCTGTCTATCTTGAACTTGCCCGCAAAAAGGGATTAGCCCAGTAATGCCATCTCACCGAATTATGCAGGTTCAGCAAAGCACTTCGGACTGTCAACTATATTTCGGACTGATTGCATGAGATTTTATTGTATCGTTTTAATACTGTTTGGAGGCTTGGCCGCAGGCAACGTCGCCGCATCTAATTGGGTGATCGCTGCAACCAGTGGAGTCTCCAAAATTTACGTCGATACCGACAGCATCAATCGAACCGGGAATATTGTTTCCGCCTGGTACAGGCGAGATTATAAACATCCCATGACCGGCAATGACAAGCGACACAAATATCAATCCTCCAAAGTGTTGAATTATTATAATTGCGCCGACAATGAAATAGCAGCTGCCCAATGGATCACCTACGAAGGCGTTGAAGGTCAGGGCAAGACTGTTTCAAATGAACGGGTGACGCCCCTTGAGTATGGCGATATTCCTCCCGGAGAAACAGGCAAACCAATATTCGATTTTATCTGCAAACGGGCCATGCACAGCCGCTAGTCAAGCTAAAACTGCCTTGGCTTTCTGGGTGCATCTGCAAATAGCCTGTCATATAACCATCTAGGCAATATTTTCAGTACCCGCGCCACCAGGTTCATTTGCCAAGGAATCACCACAAACGCTGCTTGGCGCTTGATGGAGCGTGCTATTTTGGATGCGGCCTCATCGGCATTGAGAATGAAAGGCATCCGGTAAGGGTTAATTGAAGTCATCGGAGTTTTGATGTATCCGGGACAAATTGTGACTACTTTGACGCCGCTACAACGTAATTCAACACGTAAAGATTCAAGATAGGAAATTGCTGCGGCTTTTGATGCAGAGTACGCTCCAGCCCCCGGCAGGCCACGAAAACCAGCCACGCTGGAAATCCCCACCAGCGTGCCCTGACCGCGATTACGCATTGGCACTAGAAAAGGCTGGAAGGTTTTCAGCATGCCGAGCACATTAATATCCATGACTTGCTGAAACGCAGAGATATCTTCGACATACTCGGTAAGAGTGCCCACACTGACGCCTGCGTTGGCAATTACAATATCAGGTACGCCAATGCGTGCTATAAAATCTTCTGCAGTTACTTGCAGTGCAGTCGTGTCGCGCACATCAAGCGGGTAACATACTACTTGTTGGGGAAATTTCTCATATAAGGATTGGAGCAAATCAGAGCGGCGGGCAATCGCACCTACCACCGCTCCTCGCTCAAGATAGTGTTGAGCTAATGCCAAACCCAAGCCGCCCGATGCACCGGTTATGATCACTCGCAGGCAAGATTCAGGCACCGGGATTCCGGATTGTGAAGAATCACTATCAGTGTTTACCACTTCAGCCTGAATCCGCCTTCCTGATTAATGTTTGCGCTCTTTCCGTGCCTTATCTATCAATGCTGTCAGCGCTTGAATAGTCTCAGCCGGGTGCAGGCCGGTAATCAGATATTTACCATCAACAATCAGGGTCGGAGTCCCGCGTATACCGTAAATTTGTTCCATCTGTTTGGCTCTCACAATATTGCTCTGCATGGAAAAAGAGTTATAAGCATCGCTGAATTTCTTGCGATCAACGCCGTGCTTGGAAAGAAAATCAGTCGTGCTGGCTTCATCTATCAACTCGATATTATCGTGCCATGCATTGAACAAGTCGTCATGCAACTTCTCGCGCAATCCCAAAGAGTCGAGTGCATAGAAAGTTCGCGCACCGACTTCCCAAGCAGGATTAAAAATCGCGGGAACATATGTGAATTGAACATCTTTGGGCATCTTCTTTTCCCAGGCGCTAATCAGCGGATTCAGGTTATAACAATGCGAACAACCATAAAAGAAAAATTCCAGTACCTCAATTTTATTTCCACTGTGCGTAGGTTGAGGCGGGTTTAATAATTGGTATTCTTTACCTTCAACAGGATCGGCTAACGCCTGGGTAGTCCACAACAAGACCAATATCATTAAAAAATGTTTGATAAGTTTCACGTTTTCTCCTTGGCTAAAAATCAGGTTACTGGGCTCGCATGGAAATGGCACTGACGCCATTCTGTTTCAATACTGCCGAAGCTTTAGTCATTTCTTCAGCACTTTTGAAGGGCCCCAATCTTACTCGAAACACTTGCTTGTCATTATGAGTCGCGGACTGCACATTGGCCTCCAAACCCAGCATGGCAAGTTTGGCCTTCAAATTGTCTGCGTCATCGGCGTTATTAAAAGCTGCAGCCTGCAGAAAATAGGCCTCTTTTTCTTTCGTAGCGGATTTGTCAGCTGTCTTGGATCCGGCTTTGGCAGAATTAGTTCCATCCGGTTTATCTGTCAAGACTTTGTAGAACTCAAAGCGCGGTTTAGTTTCACCCACGCCTGAAGCCACCCCAGATGCCGCCACAATAGCAGGAGCACTATCCGCCTCCGGCACCACTGCTTTGACAGGTTGAGGAACCGGCTTGACGGGGTCGGGAACCAGCTTGACCGGATCATGGGGGGCATTGTTCACAAAAGGATTAGGACGCTGCAATATGTACCACGCCACGCCCCCGGCGAGAGCTAAACCAAGAACCATTCCGACCAGGACTGCAGCCAGTAGCGAACCTCCTTTGCCCGACGGTGGAGCAGTGCGGGAATTGCCGTTTTTACTCATGCTGATTCCTTCAATAATTCTATATTACATCTTCTCGGGGGCGGAGACGCCCAGCAACTCCAGGCCATTTCTCATAACTTGAGCCACCGCTGCGATCAATGCCAGTCGTGCCAGCTTGACACTTTCATCCTCGACCAGAAACCGGGTGGCATTATAGTAGCTGTGAAAATCTGCCGCCAAGTCTTTCAAATAAAATGCGATCAGATGAGGTGCAAAGTCCTCTGCCGCGCTCTCAATCAACTGAGGAAAATCGATCAGGCGTTGCAACACTGTTTTTTCATATTCACTTTCCAGTGCAGCCACTCCTGCCTCCCGCAGAGAACCAATATCGCCGCCCCATTGCTCCAGCACGCTGCAAATTCTCGCATGAGCATATTGAATGTAATACACCGGATTCTCGTTGCTCTGCGATTTCGCCAGATCCATGTCAAACACCAATTGCGTGTCAGGATGACGGGAGGCAAGGAAATAACGCGTCGCATCGCAACCCACTTCATCGATCAAGTCGCGCAAGGTGACATAGCTGCCAGCCCGCTTGGAAATTTTTACCTCTTCACCATTCTTGAACACGGTGACCATCTGGTGCAGTACGTAAGCCGGCCATCCCTTGGGAATCCCCGCGTCCAGTGCCTGCAAACCTGCCCGAACACGGGTAATTGTACTGTGATGGTCTGCGCCCTGCTCGTTGATGGCGATTTCGAAACCGCGTCGCCATTTATCCAGGTGATAAGCCACATCCGGCACAAAATAGGTGTACCCGCCATCGGACTTTCGCATCACGCGATCTTTGTCATCTCCAAAATCCGTGGTGCGCAACCAGAGTGCATCCTCTTGTT
>Ga0316224_1002747_pt1 | contig 15554 bp, 30 predicted proteins | sample TBH18013metaG_FD_206254 | JGI IMG/M metagenome (GOLD analysis project Ga0316224, IMG submission 206254) | Freshwater microbial communities from Trout Bog Lake, Wisconsin, USA - TBH18013 | ecosystem: Environmental > Aquatic > Freshwater > Lake > Hypolimnion/Profundal zone | place: USA: Wisconsin... | reverse complement strand
AGTTCATACAAATAAACTATATCTCCAGTAAAATAACATCCTTCTATGTTGTAAGTAGATGCTTGTAAACTAGTAAGTTTTTTATATTTAGGATCTACATAAGGAACTATTGGGGAATCCCATATAACAATATCTCCTTTAAAATCTTTAAACTCTTCACAAGCTAATATAGCATTTTTATAAGGAATAATATCTTCTCCTCTAATATATAGATTTTTTTCTTCTTCTTTGTCTTTAACCAACTGTGTAGCCAGTATAATTTCTAGTAATTCTCTTAGTTTCATTTATATATATATATATTTTAAATTATTACCTTATCAAATTTTTCAATCCATTCAAACCAAGTAAGATCCGTTTCACCACAAGCTTTATGATATCTCCAATGATAATAAAATCTATCTTGAGAAGATTGCTTATAAGATTCTATTAAAGTTTGTATTTCTTTTACTTGCTTGTCTATTTCTTTAATATCCTTTAAAAATATATCTAATTTTTCTTTGCGTAATTTAAATTTTTCAATTTGTTCTGGGATAGTATATCCTTGAATTAAATTATGTAATATGATATTTTTAAGATTTTCAAACTCTTCTTGAGAATTATTATATTCAGCTACTATTTCATTGTAAGACTTTAAAAGAGATTCTTCCTCTATCTTAAATGATTCATATCTATGCTGTAATTCTTTATCTTCTAAGTCTTCGTGTAAAAGTTGTTCACAAGGGGACTTCTTTTGTTTTTCTTTTTTCATTTTTTTTTTTGTAAAAATACTTTATTTAATAAAAGGTTCAAGAGAAAGAATAATTCCCCCAAACAAATAATCTTTTGCTTGTTGCTCTAGCGATAACTGATCATAAGGAACAAAACAAGGATGTTCTTTCTTTTCTGCATCTTTAATTGGTCCGTATTTCCATCCTTCTGCTTCTTTTTGAGCTAACCAAGAATTGTGAGAGCACATTGGGGTTGCATCTGGATTATCCAAATGAAATAAAACTCCGTTAATTGCAGAATCAATCTGCCATTGTGGTGCCTCTTCCCAAGAAGGTTGAGAAAAATCACCCTGCGTTTGGCATAAAGCTCTGTTGGCTTCATGGCAAATTTTTGCTACATTTTCTACTGTCATATATATTTTTTTTAATTTATTTTTTTTAAATAGGTAAATTAACGCATTACAGTTCCATCAGGTCTAACCTTATTTCTCCAATGGGTTATATCTCTGTTGTTATAAGCCCATCCGGTGTTGTTCCAGGTTTCGTAATGTTGATTATCTACACCTGCACGAAATACTTCATAATGCCCATATTCAGTTGGCTTAACATCAGGATATTTATTCCAAGGATCACGGGTTGCCATCCATTGTGCGCAATCCTTGAAACCCGTTTCGTAAATTAATCGGTCAGTATCAGAATTTACAATATCTAAAAATGTCATATAATCTGTTTGTGGATACCTTGCCTTTGCGCCTTCCTCAGCAGCAAGTTCTATTTCTTTTGTCATGTTAGTGGGTTATTAGTAGTGTAAAAAGCAATAGTTGAACGACCAAATAGCACATGGCTGTCAATATCACAATATTAAACTTGTCTTTGGATTTGATTATTCCCCATATCAATAATAAAATGATTAAGGGTAATAATAATGATGCTGTAATTTGATTATCTGTCATAACTCAATTTTGTTTATCCAGCTTTTGTTTAGCAAACCATTCATCAAATCCTGACTCGGTGTTTGTGCCAGCTTTGGCGTTCCACCAGTAATAAAAGAACTTTAGAGCAATTTGCCTAACTTCCTCTTCTGTGTACAGCTTGGCATACTCCACCACTTCCCTCTCCCGATAGCTATCGGGATGCTTTAATGTGGCGACTTGGCGGGTTGGGTAGCCCAATTCAACGGACTCATCATGCGATTCGTCATTAGACTCATCGAACCAATCATTAAGCGGTTGCCATTGCCACTTAACCTCTATCTCATCCCCCCTAACCTTTGTTCCGTCAGGTAGGTGGTCGGTGAGGAGAATGTCGGGGTGTTCATCCGAAAATTCTTTCCAAAGTGGGTTTACGATAAACCTCGAAGTTGATTTAGTGGACTCGACCATGTTCTGAAATGGGTTATCAGCCACGAGCCATGTCCGCCCGTACAGGTTTTTTGCTGTGTAGGTTTCTGCTAATGTCATATTAAAAATCTTTAAAACTAAGCGTATCGCTTTTGGCTATGGTAAATCCTTCTCTCGTTAAAAATTGAACAACCGCTACAACATCATTTGCATTGATAATGTGACGATACCCGTTATAGATTTTTTGTTGAATATCTGATAATGATTTGTAACCGAGCAAATCCATTGCTTCCTGTTGGTTTATTTGCTTTTTAGTTGTCATGGGCTTATGTTTGAAAATTTTACTAATTTTTGATTAATTCTAAATTCCACCCTCATTTTTTCATCTTCATTAAGAGGCAAAATCTGATACATCGCATCAATAGATTTTAAACCCTCTTTTGTCGGATGTGGGTCGTGGATTAATTTTCCGTTTTGCCAAATGGTAATATGGTAAATGTCTCTTGGAGAATAGCCAGCGCAAAAATAATACCTGTCTTTTAACAGTTCTTTGTATTCCGCTATCTTTTCAGCATCCATGTGGGAAATGTCATCCAGCATATCGTCGTGAAAAACCCTAAATAAATAAGATTCTTCATCTTCCCATTTATAACCTTTAAGATTCAAAAATCTATCTCGGAGGTCATCATAAAAACAACCACTAAACTGATACCATATTTCAAGATTCGGTACTTCTGTAATAGGCAAATCTAAAAATGATGCAATAACAGCAGCATAGCAATTACCTCTAATTACTGTTTCACCTGTGGTCTTTTTTACCACTACTTTATTTTGAGTTACCGGGGTCATATCTCTTTCCTTTTATGTGTTAATGATTTTGATTGTACTCTAATTTGTTTAATGCAAGTCCGGCTTCGATCAGGCCAAATACGTCAAAGTGATGCTCTACCAAACTTTCAAATGCGAACTGAGGCAATGCCCCCGGCTTGAAAACTATATCAGTATTAAAAAGTTGACTATAATACCTATTATACATTTGGTCGCCAAATAATTGCCTTAGCGTCAACTCACTTAAAGGAATGAGTAAGGGTTGTATTTCATGCAGGCTAAATTCATACTCTCCTACGTTGTATTTATAGCTCAAATAAGCTACATCGTCATATAGGGCACACAATGTTGCAATCTTTGCTTCATCATCGGATACCTTTAGGCCATAAGGCAAATACACCGCTAAGTGTTTAATTTCCAGTTTTTTCATCTTGTTGGGGGGTTAAGGGCTTTTGATGCTATTTTATCAATTTGATTAAATACATGAGTTGCGTCTTTTGTACCCCATGTTGTTAGTCCCTTGCATTGTTCGAGTGCTTCACGCAACCTCTCCACCTCTTGTTGAAGTTCGGCTGTTTGTTGCTTACTGATTATCTCTTGCTCTGTCATTCCATCAATAAAAATGGCTATCATGTTTCTATCAGCAGGCAATCCCAATGATTCTATTTCGTTAAAATAATCTTTAGCTATTTCCTCTTTACTTTTCATGGCTGTGGTTATGGTTTTACTAATTTGATATTTGATACTTTCATTGACCGATTTGCAGCCACAAGTTTTTGACGGGTAGGCATGTCGCAAATGGGTGATCTGAAAAACTCTTTCCATTTTCTTTTTGATAGTGAGTAGCTGATATAATCTTCATCAACCAAATCATTATCCGGCCATTTCTGCCATGTGGTAAATCGCCTGTAGTAAACGTTCATCACTTCCCCTCCTGAATTATGTCCAAAGTTTCTTGGGCTGTTTTTTGATCTACTGAATTGCTCATGGCTAATTTTTTAAATTGTTGCTGTATTCGTTGTAGATATCAATAAACTCCCGGCCAACATACTTGGCGAGTTCGCCGGACCGTAAAACAAGGCGGGACCCGACGTACGAAGACGAGTAAGCGTAACCGTCGTCCGAAAGGACGAGACCCGAAGGGTTAGACTCAAAACAAGGGAAGTATTTAGCCTCGTGGTCGTTGCGGTAATCAGGTACCCATCCCTCGTTAAGTGCCTCAATGATTGTGGCCAGTTTAACGTAAGCGTTTACACTGATCTTAAAGTCATCGTCGGTAGATGATGGATAGGGCAATAATTCCTCATGGTCAACGCCAAGCTCGGCGCAAGCATCGGCAAATGATTTAATGCGGTCGGTAATTTTCCCGCTAAATACGTCCTGTCCCAGCAAGTCGACTAACAGGGCTTTACCCTTGGCATCGGCATTTTTAAAGGCTGCCAGGGCATTTTTTTTGGTGATAGTGATTTTACTCATCGGTTTAAAGTTTTATGTCCTCCAAAATCATAGCCATTTTATCCCCGTTGTATTCGTTTTTGGTAAGGTTCAAAAATTCAAATGTTGTCATTTTGCCGTTTAAGTCAATACCCTTTGACTTCACAAACATCAATCTACCACTTTCACAACTACCAGTTATTAAACCATGCCATGTAAACCAGTCTTTATTGGGGTATTGTTTGTTTCGCTCAAACGTTTTGACAAATTCCGCTTTTCGTTCCTCAAAAGACATCGAAGCAAAGAACTTATTATGAACATCACGTAGTGCCTGTTCTTTCGTTTCCCCGTGTGCAAAATAGTTACCTGACTTAGCGATGTATTGTTTTACAGTTGAATAGTCATCCCTAATAACTTTAACCTTTGCGATATTACCAACAATGGATAAAAAGATACACGGTATTTCGTCAATGTAATAAACGGGCTTACCTTTAAAAGATTTTAAAGATGATATCTTTTTAGTGATAAATCCCTTTCGGTAGTCCGTCATGGTTATTACCCCATAGCCATAGCCATAGCCAGAGCCATAGCCACAGCCAGAGCCATCGCCAGAGCCATCGCCAGAGCCATCGCCAGAGCCATAGCCATCGCCAGAGCCATAGCCAGAGCCATAGCCATAGCCATAGCCAGAGCCATAGCCATCGCCAGAGCCATAGCCATAGCCAGAGCCATAGCCATCGCCAGAGCCATAGCCAGAGCCATCGCCAGAGCCAAAGACATTGCTTAACGGCTCAATTTGCATAAACTTTTTAATTAAATCTTCCATGCTTCTACCGAATTAATACTGTCAACGGCCTGTTGTGTGCAAGGGATAACCTCAATTACTTGGGGTAAATAAACACCTTCCTCATCTGTTACCGTCATGGTAAATTTACAACCACTTGGATTTTTAGTCCCCTCTAACGCTAATTGAATTAATGATGCAGCCCCCGACCATGACCATAACATACGGCAGTTAGTTACTACCGCTTCAGTTCCCTTAAGTGTTTTTTTGTTGCCGAAAAATACTCCTGCTGAGTAAGTGCGAAAAATGTAGAATTTTTGATCTGTTTTCATTTTTATTTTTGATTAATTTGTTTAAATTTTTATGCCCCTTGTTGGTTTCCTTATTGCTGATTAGTTGCTTTCTTAATTGCTGTGCAGGCTGCTACCTGCCTGTTTTTATAACTTTTCTTTTCCCTGCATTGCCAGCTTTTCCGGCATAAAGTGAATTGTATATTTTGACAACATACTTTTCATCTTCAGTTAGTGTTTCACCTCTGCGAAGTTTGTCTATAAAACCTGCGCCATCCATTTTTATCTTTTCAAGAGTTTCCATTTTTTATTGGGTGTTGGTGGGTTAACTTGTTCTTGTGACTACAATAGTCCCGTCATCATATTGTGTTATTATCACATCAAACAACGGGTTAGATTTTTTATACATCGCTAATGAAGCCCGAATGTTTTTAACATTATGACCGCTTATTGATATTTTTTGACCAATCTTTTCAAGGTGCTTAAACGGATATTTTGTGCCTTTTCTTAGTTTTAATTTAGCCATATTATTAATTATTGTGGAATAAACCGGAGTCGAACCGATGTTTGGTAAAGTTCTTCAGCTCTAATATACACCGTGTACTTAGGTTTAAATTAGTTTATTATTTATCGCTATGTGCATGTACATGTAATACCCTTATACTATTATCCCCTGCATTACAAAACAAATATACAACTAACTTTTAATAAAACAATAGCTAAATAAAAATAAATTAAACTTTTTTATATCAAAACTATTATTTAGCTTTGTTGAACACAAAAAAAGAAAACCAAAACAAATGAAAGATGAGTAAAGCACAACTTAAAATCGTAAAGCAGGAACAACCCTAAGTAAAAATTTTGTTTCTTTTGTTTCTTTTTGTTTCATAGCATCAAATATAGTGATATAATTTAATTATACAATTTGTATCTACTACAAATATAATGTTATTTTTTAATTATACAAATTAAATTTTTTAATTTTTCCCTGGGTAGGAATATAGTGCAGAGCTGTAGTTTATAATTTCTAAAAAACTTATACTATATAACTAAAAATATAGTTTACATTTAACAAATAAAAAGATAATATATTAATTATATCCTTTAAGATCTACCCTCTTTTAAATAAGAGGGTAGATATTACTGCAGTGTTAACTATAGTATACTGCAGTAACAATTATATTATATTATACAATTATAATATATATTTTAAAGAAATTAATAATTTAAAATTATCTATTTATAAGAAATATATTTTAAATATAATAATATTATTATACATAAAAGATATATAAAATATTATATATAATATATAAAAAACAAAAAATATTTTAATAATCCAAATTTATTTTAACAAAAAATGAAAGAATTTCTAAATAAATTATCAACGCTAGATTGGTTAGTTACTCTTTACGTAATTTTTATTTTATGGGGAGGATTAAATTATAGTAAATCTTTTTTATATTTTAAAAAATGGAAGAAAAAGTCTTAATAACACCTCAAGAAAAAATAGATGAGTTAGAATATTTAAATAAAAAATATAAAGAGGCTCTATTTAGAATTTATACTCATAAAAAAAATAGTACTGATTATATAGATTACTTGGAATTAAAAGAGATAGCTGAGGAATCTTTAAATTTAAAATATGAAAAATAATAAAAAAAATCCAATATGGTTAACTGACCCTGAAGATCATGATTATTTTGCAGCTCAAGATTACTTAGAATTAATTTATGATAGTAAGACATGTATTAATATTGTAAATAGATTAATAGAAGCTCCTACTATAATTAAAAAAGCTAAAGATATTTTAAGATCAAGTGATTTAGAATTAGTTAATAAAAATAATATACACGTACAATCAAACATTAAAAAAGTCAAAAAAGGTAAAAAATTATCTCCTGTTTTATTAGTTTATACTGGAGGTAAATTAATTATTGCAGATGGATACCATAGAGTGTGCTCTATTTACTATCTTTCAGAGGATTTAGATATCCCATGTAGGTTAGTATCAGCTAATTAAATTAAAATATATTTGTAATTACAAATTATTATACTTACTTTTACAATATAAACTATAGTTTTATTAATAAAATGTTATGAAAATAGCTACTGTATGTTCTGGTATAGGTTCTCCTGAACAAGCACTAAAAGATTTAAATATAAATCATGAAATAGTATTTGCTTGTGAAATAGATAAGTACGCTAGAAAAAGTTATTTAGCTAATTTTAATCCCAAATACATGTTTGAAGACATGACTAAAGAGAGTTGGGAGGGCAATCATCTATATTCTGATTTATTCATTGGAGGTATACCTTGTCAATCTTTCAGTCTTGCAGGTAAGAGACTAGGGGAACAAGATCCCAGAGGCCTTTTATTTTATGATTTTTACCGTTATGTTAAAATTCAATCTCCAAAATATTTTATTATAGAAAATGTTAAAGGTCTTTTAAGTGATAAAAAAGGAACTACTTTTAATAATTGGTGCTCTTTGCTAGGTCAATCTATAAATGGAGTGTACAATGATGTTAATCACGAAGATAGCCTTAAATACAATTTACATTATAAAGTATTAAATACCAAGGATTACGGTTTACCTCAAAATAGGGAAAGAGTATTTTTAGTTGGTATACGAAATGATTTGCCTAACTATTTTAAATTCCCTGAGAAAGAGTCTTTATTATTGTGCATAAAAGATATTCTTGAAAATGAAGTAGATGAAAAGTACTTTATGAGTGAGGATATTGTAAGAAATTTTATTCCTTATAATAATCCAAAGAGTAAAGATAATAGTACTTTAAAATTGATGGGGCATTTAGATATGCCTGGGCATGAATCAATGAATAGAGTGTATGATCAATACGGAATATGCCCTACTATTAATACAATGTCCGGAGGTAATAGACAGCCTAAAATTATGATTAGTAATGAAAGTAATTTGAAATCTGATAAATCAATAATACTAGGTAAAATAAACAGTTCTCAAGATGGAATTGTATTTGATGTAAATGGAATATCTCAATGTTTATCAGCAGGACACGGAAATTCACCTAAAATATTAGATAAATTTAGAATAAGAAAATTAACTCCTAAAGAATGTATGAGATTACAAGGATTCCCAGATGACTTTAAACAACCTGTCTCAGATACTCAAATTTATAAACAATCGGGTAATACTATATCAGTCAACGTATTAAAATCTATTATAAAAAATATTTCAATTTAAAAAAAAATAATCAAAAAATGATTAATAAACAAGAACTAAAGCCTTACTTAAAAGAGGCTGCTGATTTGATTAAAAATGGACACACTAAAGCATCAGCTTTTAACATTATTATTAAAAAATATTCTTTAGAAATTTCAATTAGATCTTTATATAGATTTATGGAAGAAATTGATATAGAAGATGATCATTATTCTCTAGCTGAATTTTGTAAAGAAAAAGGAGTTAACATAAAGAATGTAGACAAGTATTGGTTGAAAAACGGTAGTATTTCTGCATATATAAAGGTTCCTGGTTCAGATGAAGTAACTTTTGATGAATTAAGACAAGCTTTTATAGAGGATTTAAAGAAATTTGCTCCAGTTTATCCAACAATAAAGAGATCTTCTATTGATGACCCTCATCTTTTAATTGTGGACCCTGCAGATTTGCACTTTGGTAAATACTCAACAGTATCTGAAACAGGAGAAGAAACTAGTACTAGTGTTACAAAAAAGAGATTTTCAGAAGGTATAGATGGATTAATAGATAAAGTAAAAGGATATAAATTTGATAAAATCATATATGTTGGAGGTAATGATATAGCACACGTTGATAATCCTTTCAATACCACTACAAAGGGTACTAGACAAGACGTAGACGGTCTTTGGTATGAAAGTTACCTTGTAGGAAAACAATCCACTATAGAGGCTCTAGATAAGCTTCTTACCATTGCTGATGTACACTTTGTATTCTGTCCTTCTAATCATGATTATATTACTGGATTCTTTTTAGCAGATGCTATAAGCAGTCATTATGCTAACAATAAAAATATTACTTTTGATGTAACCCCAATGCATAGAAAGTACATACAATATGGTAAATCTTTAATAGGCTTTACTCATGCAGATGGAGCAAAAGAGGGAGATTTACCTGATTTAATGAAAAGAGAAGCTAAACAAGCTTACAGTATTAGTAAATATAATTACTGGTTGTGTCATCATATACATCATAAAATTACTAATGCATACAAAGGAACTACTAAAGTAAAATTAGAAAAGGATCATAGAGATGTTACTGTTATTAATACAGGTTTATCTCTAATTGCTGAGGATTATTGTCACGTAGAATACGTTAGAACTTTAACCGGTACTGATTCATGGCACGCTAAATACGGGTTTTTACATGCTCCTAAAGCTATGGAAGCTTTCATATTCCATCCTTTATATGGTCAAGTAAATAGAATTTCTCATTTGTTTTAATAATGACACAAATAAAATTTATATTCCTATCTTTTTGTGTAGGTATTATAATAGTACTAATTGTTTCCTTAATTTCTAGGGCACTTATATACATATCTGAATTTTTTGATGATAAATGTAAAAGAAAATAAATTATATACTATTTATTGTAAATAACACTTATTTAAAATGGCACAAAAATCAAAAGAAGTACTTAGTCTACAGAAGAGAGCTGGTCTATTAACAGAAAATTATGGAACGGAGGACTCTTCTACGAAAGAAGAAAGTTTAGAGGAATCTTTCAACATGAGTCCTGAACAAATCGAAGGAATGGCTTCTATGCTTACACTCATTTTAGGAATACCTGCAATTCTTTTAAACAAAGCTATTTCAAAATATAAAGAATTGAAAAAAAGTAATCCAACTATTAGCACACCTGAAGCCATAAAGATGGCTAAACAAGCTGCTTTAGAGGGAGGGGAAGATAAAAGAATTTCGTAAAAAAGCAATTTCGCAAGGGCTACAAACAGAAAGCATTATTATTAATTAATAGTGCTTTTTTATTTTTTAAACATGAAAAAGTTAAAAAAAGAAGACATGGTAGCTGGACCATATAAACTTAATGATCCAGATACTTTTAAAAAACAAATAACAGATGAATTATCTAAAAGATTTATTGCAAAAAAAATAAGTAATCCAATATATACAGTAGCATTACAAATATCTAGTAAGGGAGTTAATCCCTTAAAAAGAATATATAAAGGTGAAAAAGATGGATTAAATAGGGCAGTAGATAAAGTTATTGAAATGTCTAAAAGATTTATTGAGAGAGGACAAGTAAATGCTTTTCTAAATAGTAAATATTGATATTTATAAGTATATGTTGAATCTGTCTAAAGTACTTACTGAAATATTAGACTCTTATTATACTTTAGATAATCCTAAACGTAATATAGGAGATCACGGATGGCCTATAACTACTACTGATACTTGGAAGAATGATGATCCTATTCAACCAAATACTCATTATATGGCGAGAAACGCACCAGGAACCTTAGAAGGAAAAGGAATGCTTACTATTACTATGGATGATCATCCAGAAAATACTCAAGCCACCACTCCAACTAGTTTATTTGGAGCAAGAGGACCTGAATGGCATGATTTTGATAAGGGTCAATGGCAATTAGAAGAAGAAGAAAATGATTATTCCAGTGTTAAAAATGAACTAATAGGTAGAGAATTACAAACATTAGAAGATTTACGTAAAATGACCTCTAGATTAAGACAAAGAGGTTTACCAGAAAGCGATATAAAAGACTTTATTATATATTATTTAACAATATAAATCAGAATTAAGTGATGATGAAAAACAAAAAGCTTTAGAAGCTTATAAAGTATCTTTTAAAAAATATTATCCTGTTGAAAAATATAGCAGTAATCCACATTATAATAAGATTTATGGAAATATTGATGATTGGGATATAAATTCTTTTGATGGTTATAAATAATAAATTTATTTTCTAATAATACTTGCATTATACAATAATATTTTGTATATTACAATTATATATGTATAAGTTAGAACTATTAGGATTAAAAATCTGTGGTAAATGCAAAGAACTTGCATCAGAGCTCAAAGATAATAACATCAAATATACTTTTGTTGATGTAGATGGAGATTGTAAATTAGCAGATGAACTTGAAGAAGTTTTGGATACTGTTAATTACCCAATAGTTACTTTAGAGTATGAAGGAACTATGTACTGCTTGTTTGTAGATAATAATACCATAAGTCAAATAACCACTTCTTGGATTCCTTTAAATATAGTTTATGAATTGGATATTAAAAACATAAATTTCATTCAAAAAATACAATGCTACAATCTAAAAAGCATGGTAGATAAAATAAAATCAATATTAAAAAATTAAAAAAATGCGTTATAAAACTCTGGTTACACAAAAAATAGATAACATTGGAAATGTTATTAATGTTTTAAATTCAAAACTATCACAAAATGTATCAAGGCAAGAAATAGATGAAATCATTTTTATGATTAAAGAGAAATTGCAGGATGTTCAATCATTAATAAATACTGAACGAGAGGAGGCAGGATCTTGGTAATAAATATAATTTATAAATTTTTATTTTAATATTATTAAAAATTATTTGTATCTTAGTAAGTACATTAAAAATTTATAAAGATATGTTAGAAGTAGAAGTTATACAAGAAAATTTAAGTTTATTTTATGAAACAATAAACGAGTACATTAGTGAACCTAGAAGGTCTAAGCTATTGAAATTTTATAAGAGTAGAGAAGAGCTGTTAGCGTTAGCACCTGCATCTTCAAAAAAACAATATCATGGTGCTTATCCTGGAGGATATTTAAATCACGTAATTAAGGTACTACAAGCAGCACTGTATTTAGATAAAGTGTGGAGTAAAATGGGAGCAGATACTAAAAGTTATACTCAAGAGGAACTAGTTTTTTGCGCTCTTAATCATGATTTAGGTAAATTAGGAATTGAGGATAATCCTAGATATATTCAAAATGATTCAGAATGGCACATCAAAAATCAAGGTATTGTATACAAAACAAATCCCGATATGCCTTTTTTAACATTGAAAGATAATACTTTATTTGTATTGCAATCTGAGGGGATAAATTTAACTATAAATGAATATTTATCCATTAAGACTCATGACGGAATATATGACGAAACTAATAAAGCTTATCTACTTTCATACAGTAATGAAAATAAGTTGAAATCTTGTTTGCCTTACATAATACAACAAGCTGATGAAATTGCTTGTAGAGTAGAATGGGAATTAGATCAATCAACTAAAGAAGTTGTGAATTTTGAAAAAAGTAATAGTTCTTCAAACTATAAAGACGAGGCTAAAGAGAAGAAATTAGAATACATCTCTAAACATGGTAAAAAATAAAAAATATGATTTTTGGATTAGTAATGTTGTTTTTATGGGTATCTAGTATTATTGGATGGGTAATTTATAATCTGTACACTAAGAATGTAAAGTTAGAAAATACAGTTCTTGCTCAAGCTACTTTTATAGTTAACCTACAAGCTCTTATAGAGCAATCAGAAAAAGCTACTAAGGCTTTGGATGATAAAATATGGTTAGATAGTGATAAAGATCTATTAACGGTTTTTCAGAATTTAAAAGAAATTCAAGAAAAGTTAAACCAATTTAATAGAAAAACATTATAATGCTAGATGATATTTTAGTAGAAGAAACCCCAGTACTAACTACAAAGGATGGTAAACCTAGGAAAAGAAAACCTAAAAAACCTATTTATTATTTTACTTCTGAAACTCAACAAGCTATATTAGATTATAGAAAAGAGAGTTCAGAAGTAATTAAAAATAAAATTTTCAATGAAAAAATATACTTTGCTTTTTATAAATTAGCAGAAAATATAATTCACACTTTTAAATTCTACTACACCGAAGTAGATTCTATGGAGGATCTCAAACACGAGGTCATAACAGTTTTACTGGAAAAAATTAATCATTATAATGATGAAAAAGGTAAAGCTTACTCTTATTTTGGTACCATAGCTAAGAATTATCTTATTATTTATAATAATAAAAATTATAAAAGATTAAAAGATAAAGCTCTGGTAGAAGAAATAGACGAAGATAGAGCCATTTACAATGATATTTTACTAGAAGATAAAGAAAATAATGTTCAAGAGTTGTTTTTAGACCTTATTATAAACTACTTTGAAGATAATTTGAGCACTATTTTTACTAAAAAACAAGAATTAGAGGTAGCAGACGCTATTATATCCTTGTATAAAAAAAGAGATAATCTAACTATATTAAATAAAAAAGCTCTTTTTATATATGTTAGAGAAATTACTGAGGCTCCAACTCCAATAATAACAAAAGTTCTTAAGATTTTTAAAGAAATATATAAAAAAATATATTCCAAATTTTTAGATCATGGTTTAAGCAGTGATATTTTTAAGTAATAACTATTTATTTTAAATAAGAAATATATGGCAGAATCTTTTGAATTATATGAAGGAAAAAGTTATTCTGATTTATTAAAAGATATTGTTAAGAATCAAAAAAATAAACAGAAACTAATAAAAGATGTAACAGAACGTATCTTAGGTATGATTAATGAGCCTGAAGATACTATTGTTTATGTACCTCTAATCAAACAATGTTTGGATGCTGATATAAAGAATGATGAATTATTAGTTAAATTAGCTGGCATAGTTCAAAAATCAGCAGATACTAAAGAAGTTGGAGGAGGCTTGTTTACAGATAAAGATTTACAAGATTTATTTAGTGAAGTTCAGAGCACTACTATATTACCTGATGATTCTGAAATAAAAAAATTAATAGCACCTAGTACAAATGGCTGATTTAAATCCTACTTTTTCTCAGACAATAGTATCTTCTGGACATACTCCTTCAAAAAAAGTTAGCACTCCTTCTCCTAATATATTAGGTAAAGTAACTCATATTGTATATGGCCCAACTTTAGAAGATGGAGTAACCCCAGACCCTTATTATAATGATCCAACTGATTTAGGAAAAATATTATTTCAAAATATTAACAGTACTCAAAATAGAACTGCTAATAGTTTTGGTACAGTACCTGCATTTCCTATACATTCACATATAAAACATTTTCCAGTAATAGGGGAGCTTGTTCACGTAATACCAGGACCTTCTCCTAAACTAAATGATAGTAGAGGTAGTGTAGATTATTATTATTTTCCCGCATTTAATCTGTGGAAATCTAATCACCATAATTCTTTACCAGATTTAGGAGATTATTCTCAATATGTAAATAAAGCTAATAGAAACTATACAGATAATAAACTTACTAATCAATCAAATAATAATAATGCTCCCATAAAAACTGAATATCCTTTAGGTAATAATTTCCCTGAAAAATCTAATATAAAAGCATTAGAAGTATTTATGGGAGATACAGTACTGGAAGGAAGATGGGGAAATTCTATAAGATTTAGTTCAACTAATTCAGTTAATAAAAGTAAAAACTACTGGTCAAATTCAGGTAATGATGGAGATCCTATTATAATTATAAGAAACGGTCAAGGTCCTCAATTAACAAATGAAGGGTGGATACCTACAGTAGAAGATATAAATAATGATGGTTCTTCTATTTATTTAACAGCAGGCCAAGAAATTGTTATTAAAGACATACAAAATAATTTTTCTTTACAGAGTTTCCAAGTTAATTTATCTTCTGCAGCCAATAATGTAATAGAGTTACAACAACAATTAACTAGTAATTCTGATATATCACCTATGGATCAAGATTCTATAAATATCACATAATAAAATGTTTAGTCCAAGTTTTCCATATAAAGGCAATCAAGTTATCATATCTTCAGGAAGAGTTGTAGCTCATTCTAATGATGATTTTATATTTTTATTTGGTAAAAAAGGAATAGGGTTGTCTACTAATGCAACTGTAAATTTAGATGTAGGAGAAAGAGTAATAATAAACTCTCCTAAAATAGAATTAGGTTATTTAGCAGAAGCTATAGGAGAACCTCTTTTAAAAGGGGCTACTACAGTAGAGCAATTAAAAAGATTGATAAGTGCATTAATAAATTTATCTGATTCTTTATCAACTTTAAGTGCAACACAACCTGAAATAGCAATATCTTTAATAGTAGGAGATGCAAAAATATTATCTAATATATGTAAATCTGTTT
>Ga0316224_1002744_pt1 | contig 15560 bp, 9 predicted proteins | sample TBH18013metaG_FD_206254 | JGI IMG/M metagenome (GOLD analysis project Ga0316224, IMG submission 206254) | Freshwater microbial communities from Trout Bog Lake, Wisconsin, USA - TBH18013 | ecosystem: Environmental > Aquatic > Freshwater > Lake > Hypolimnion/Profundal zone | place: USA: Wisconsin... | reverse complement strand
TGAAGATACACCCGAATCGTTATCCAAAAATTATTTTTTTACTAAATTAATAGAGAGTTTTATTAAAAGAGCTTATGGTTTAGGACTTAATGTTGAACAATTTTTCTTAAAACAAGAGGGGATGTCTTTTCAAAGACTACAGAAAATTCTTTTAGCTCGGGGTATTACAGGTATTGTATTTTCACCATCAAAGACGAGTGCCACGGTAAAACTATCTTTTGAATGGAAGAGATTTACTACGGTTATTATAGGCCATACCCCTTGGGAACCGGAATTCAATCGAGTGGGGCATTATCAATATAGTGGAATGCGCAGAACTTTACAGAACGTTTTCAATGCGGGATATAAGAGACCAGCATTAATTATTTTAAAAAATCAAAATGAACAGTCACTTAAAATCCAGGAATCAACATTTTTGGCAAACTATCCAGATTCACGTGAAGGGCTAAAACTTGTATGCCAAGTTGATGAAAGTATGCATATTAGTGGTCTAAAGAAATGGTTAATTAAGATGGTTCCAGATTGTCTTATCATTCCTTCAGTTGAGGTTCTATTGAATCGCAAGGATCTTGCAGGTTTGCTTCGTTCATATCCGCATGCATCGTTAGATGTTTATAGCGGAATGGATGTAGCTGGTATTATACAAGATTTTAATGCTGTTGGTATCAACGCTGTAGATTTAATTATAACTCAACTCTTACATAACGATGTTGGGGTGCCTATTCGACCTAAAGTTGTGATGTTAGCTGAAGGGGAGTGGTACTTTGGTAAAAGTTTACCCAAGCTAAATGCTTAGCACTAATCACAAATAAGTTTTAATTTAATATCTAAAAAAAGACCCTAATCGAAATTAGGGTCTTTTTTTTAGGATTAAAGGTTTATACTTAAACCTAATGTGTAGTTGATTGGTGTTCGGAGTGCATAACCAGCAGGAACTGTTTCAAGTGCTATATTGGTTACATCACCACCACGTGGTCTAAGCACTGTGTTTGATAGTTGAGCTCCTGGTACGTCTAAAAAGTAGCTTGGTGTAGTATTATTAAATAGATTTTGTACGTTAAGATTGAGAGATAAGATATGACCAGATTGTAATTTCCATGAATATCCTAATCTACCATCTCCTGTGATATACGATTTTGCGAAAACAGTCGTGTATGCATCGACGGTTGGATCATCTATTGTAGTAGCTGGATTTGAAGGATTTACGATTGTGTCTGAACCGCGATATCCGACTACGTTTCTTCCTCTGTAGTGAGCGCCAATGCCAATAACTAAACCTTTAAGTGCTCCTGTTCTGAAAGTGTAGTCTGTTCCAATATTTACTATTTGCTCCATAGAACCTGCTAGTTTCTGTCTTCCTAAAACCATATTTGGTATTACACTTGTTTGTATACTGTTCCATGCGTTAACAGCATTAGTAACTTGAGATTGGTTAATCTGTGTGGGTGTGTTAACTGATGGATTAATTGAAGCAACATTTGTCGAACTAATAAGTACTCCAGCATCAGTTAAAATTTGTCGGGCAACTGAATCTTGGGCTAGGATATAAGCTCTGGTGTCTGGAAATGAATCTGACTGCCAAGATCTACTATATGATCCATTCATTAATAATCGCCACGAACGAGTTAAATTAGCCGTGATTTCAAGTTCAAGGCCGTGTGATTGCTGGGTCTGTGTATCACGTACGACTGTCGGAAGAAGTCCAACTCCACGTATATTACCATCTCCTGGATTTAGATCACCTACAGGTGCTGTACTATAGATAGTATTATAGTCACCGATAACACCACTAGGTGGTGAAACTGGAGAATTTTTTTGATACGAGTTATAAGCACCTAAACTTACAGATAAACGTCTATCAAGAGTGTTTAATCGAATACCGAAGTCGGTTCCGTGAGCAGCTGTAGGTGGTAAAAGAGTAGTATTAATTCTCTGAACAAGCAGATTAGGATTAAATGTTGTAGAAGCATTTCCGTATATTCCTAGCCATTTTAAAACATTATAGGTTGCTCCAGTTGAATATGTGTTTGATGCTACATCTAAAGCAGGAGGGTTGTAGTCATCTCGAAATTTATCATTAATGTACTGTGGTTGTGCTAAAATGCTACTTGATGCAGTACTACTTGTAGCTGCTACTGATAATCTTGGACGTGTGTCAGCAGGTTGAGCAGGTCCAGTAGCTATACCTGCAGTAGATTTAGGTATGTAAGTTAATGTAGACCAGTTAGCTGGTGCATCTGGTTTGAAGATTACTTGACTGCCATCCCAACCAGTTGGGTAGTCACCTGGGTTTAAAGTGTTACGTGTTTGTAGATGGGTTAAGTCTCTACGTAGTGCACCGATCATAATTAATTTATCATTAAATAAATTTAAATTAGTAGCTGTTTGTATAAATTTAAATTCTGTTATGTTACTTGCAGTATTATCTTTACGTGTAGCATCAACTACCCATTGAGGTGTTGCAGTTACGGATGTACCGTCCTGATTTTGAAGGGTCATCGGTCCGAGATTTGTATTGTAGTAATCACGTCCTCCTTGGTCTAAGTACAAGCGATTCCATAATGCAGTACTTGTTTGTCCGGAATCCCAATATCGTGCGTCTGGGCCAATAGCTTGAAGAGGAAGCAAATACAAATAGCTTCTTTTTTCCTGTCGTTGAAAGTTAGCTCCACCGATTAAGCTAAATTGTAATTTTCCAAAATTGATATCTTTTAAATATGCAGCTTGAGCGCGCAAAGATCTAAGTTCGTACCAACGTAGATTTTTATAAGTCCAGAATTCAGTATAAGGGTGTAAATATTCTGGATTCTTCGAACCATTAGGTAAGGCGGAATTGATATCGATATATTCGGTATTCAATCCACGATTTACGGCATTGTTACCTTCTACAGATGTCTTATTTGTATCGCCCGCAATTTCGAAGAATAAGCTATCACCAACTTGATGGGTATAAGTTAATGCTATGTCTCGTGCTAATTGTGACTGAGTGGGTTTATTATTTGTCCAGAAATTAGTAACTTTTTGTGTTGGTACGTTAAAGTATGATGAACCGCTAAGATCAGTATCATACTGACCATTTGGAACATCATAACCGTATAGCATAGGTTGATTAGCATAGCTAACTGATCCACTGGCTATACGATTTCCACCAATAAAATTAGAATTCGCAGCTGTACTACTACCTGCTGCACCTTTCGTTCTAAAAAAGTTTGCGAAATTTAATACGTTAGATGTTCCAAATCCACTTGGATCGTAAACCCAAAGAGGTGATATTGAAGGATTGGCATTACTTGTACCATATGAAATACCTTCCTGTGCTAGGATTGCAGCGGAAGGGGAATTTGCAGGTAAAACTGCTCCTGACATTGTTGTTTTTCCGTCCCAAGCAGAGACTTGATCTAACAAAGATGTAGGGAATATTTTAGCTGAAGTATCTATGTATTCGCCATCTACTCTAATACTCGATTTAGAAGTTAAGTTATAAGTTCCTGCAAGGAACATGCCTTTTTTGTGCCGCCACTCATTTTGACGGAATGTATTGCCATAATCTAACACGGTATCTAGGCGGATAGCAGCTTTTGCGTTAATTGGACGATTGATATCAAATGTAACGCGCATTTTATTCCACGAACCATACTGGAATGTAGCTTGGTTTATATTTTTTGTTACTAGTGCTTGTTTTGTTATTGCACTAGGAGTGCCACCGAATTGAGCAGCGCCAAACAGAACTGAGTTGGGTCCACGAGCAAAGTCGAAACGATCCAATGCATACGCGTCCGTATTTGAGTTATAAGGAAAGAAATCCCTCATTGGATAATTAGATTCACTCGGGGCAGATCCGCGCATTGTTATATTAATCGCAGGTGAAAAACCATAACCCTGGTCAGTGTTATTACCAGGATTGCTTGTCATGTTTGGAGCCCAATCTGCAGCTTGCGTTAAATCTGTTATATTAAATGCATCAAGAAACTCCTTTGTAATAACTGAATAGGCTACTGGTGTATCTTTTAAATCAGATGCTAATCTACCGCCGGCCAGAGAGCTTGTAGCAACAAATCCATTATCTTTATCAGTATTTACTGAAAAGGGAGATAGGATAACGGTATTACTATCCGTAGGAGCTACTTGTGCATTAATAAGATTTGTTAAAATAAAACATATGCAAAATAGTGCTATTATTGCAGTGCACAACTTTGTAACAGCTTTTAACTCATACTTACTAGTTATTTTATGAGGCTTATTCATGGAGGTAATTTGTATTAGCGATAGCTGTTTCATTTTCTTTTTTTCTTACGTAATTATTTTAGGGGTAATATTCTGTCACTACACTTGCGCCATAATAGACTTATAGTGGTACAATGGGTTAATATAGCCCATGGATAGATTGATAAGTAGAAAGGACGTAATAAGTAGTTAACAGAGGGGGATTAGATACCTAACTTGGGTATGAACATTATCTGCCTAAGGTAAGATAACTCAATGTACTTAAATGCTTAATCGTTAAGCATAAGTTTTAGTTTATATATTAAAAATGCCTTTATGTCTTAATTACTAAAAATTTGTATTTTTTTGATGAATAGTATTTTATGCAATTATTGTGTAGAATAATTTCTGAATTGAAGGCTGATTTAAGAAGTTGGATTTAAGAAATGCAATAGATCAATCCCTTGAGTGACTAATGTCTTAAATTAAACTCATACAGTTTGTTCACTTAAGCACTTAAAGTGGGTGTGATCTCTTTTATTTATACTTTAATTTTTATAAATATGGTTTTGTTCAACTTGCTGTTGCCAAGTGTGTTTAAATCTAATCCAAGTTAAGTGGTTTTAAACTAAAAGTGTAATCATTGTAAATTATCCTGCACTTATGAATCATTCATTAAATAGATTTTTTAGTAAATTCGTATGTATATTTTTTATTCTTTTTATTTATTGCGCAAAGGCAGCTACTGAATCTCCTAAGGAAGCGATTTTAAAAGACGCTATAGTTAGAGCATCTTCACAGTATACTTGGATGTTGAAACAAATACATGGTTCTAAGATGTTACCACGTTCGTTTGAGCATAATAAGCGCATGATGGTGAAAGCAAGCGATTGGACTAGTGGTTTTTTTCCTGGATCATTATGGCTTTTATATGAACTAACAAATAATGAGCAGTTTAAAAATAATGCTGAATATTATACGCGTTTATTAGAAACAGAACAATTTGATCAGGGAACTCATGATATTGGTTTCATGCTTTATTGCAGTAGCGGTAATGCATATCGGATAACTCACGAGCCATACTATAAAAACATTTTATTAAATGGAGCTAAGTCTCTTAGCACACGGTTTAATTCAAATGTGGGTGGTATCAAGTCATGGGATACTAAGCCTTGGACCTATCCTATTATCATTGATAATATGATGAATTTGGAATTACTCACGTGGGCGTCTCGTGAAACAGGTCTTTCTACTTATAAATTAATCGCCACTGCACATGCAGACTTAAGTTTACGCAATCATTTTAGATTGAATGGAAGTTCGTACCACGTAGTTGATTATAATCCAGTTGATGGTCGTGTTATACAAAAAAGAACGCATCAAGGGGCTGCCGATAACTCTAGTTGGGCAAGGGGACAGTCTTGGGCTATATATGGATATACTATGATGTATAGAGAAACGGGTAATCTTGCTTATCTAAAACAGGCTCAAAAGACGGCACTACTTTTTATCAATTATCCAACGATGCCTAGCGATGGGGTACCTTTTTGGGATTATAATGCACCTAATAATCCAAATGAACTTAGAGATTCATCTGCTGCTGCTATAATGTGCTCTGCTTTATTTGAGCTTAGCGATTTTTCTTCAGGTACAGAAAAGCAAATATTCCTCAATTTTGCATGGAAGCAGCTGACTACGTTAATGTCCGAGAACTACTTAGCATCAGTTGGTTTAAATGGAGGATTTCTGCTTATGCATGCAACAGGTCATCATCCAAAGAATAGTGAAATGGATGTACCTTTAAATTACGCCGATTATTATTTTTTAGAATCTCTACTGCGTGCTAAAAATCACGTTAATTAAGAATATGAATAAATTATAAGTTTAAGATAAATGCAGATTACAAGATTCTAGTTTAAATGACGAACACTGTACTTTTACACTAATGAAAATTACCCCGCTCCTTTTATTAATTTTGGCCTTATTGTTTATTAATGACAGCATATGTGCTCAGAATTCAGTAGAGTCTACTAAAGTACTAATAGATACAGGTGATAGTCATGCTAATCAGAATTTAATAAAACTAGATACTGAAGCTAATTCGGCTTCTCGACTCGCATGGTGGAGTGATGCTCGATTTGGTATGTTTATTCACTGGGGTTTATATTCACAGTGGGGATGCCACTATCCTTCGGCAGATGGTTCATTAAGAGACGGATTAGGAGAGCATATGATGCTTCGTCTTAAAATACCTAGAGCAGAATATGCTAAAATTGCTGATGTGTTTAATCCAACTCAGTTTGATGCTGAAAAATGGGTAAAAATAGCATCACAGGCGGGTATGAAATATATTGTTATTACGTCAAAACATCACGATGGCTTTGCTATGTTTAATAGTCCTTCAAGTGACTATAATATTGTTAAAAGAACACCCTGGAAGAAGGATCCCATCAAAGAATTAGCAGATGCTTGCAGACATGCAGGGCTTAAATTTGGTGTTTATTACTCTTTAGGTAGGGATTGGGATGACCCCAATTGTCCAACCGATATTAAACCTGACGGATGGAGGCGTAGCAATACCTGGGATTTTCCTGATGAGAAAAAGAAGTTGTTTCGCATCTATTACGAAAATAAAGTTAAACCACAGGTTCAGGAGCTAATGCAGCAATATCATCCTGATATTTTATGGTTTGATACACCTGAAAAAATTAATTCAAAGCAAAGCAAGGAGCTTTTTACTTTAATTCGTAATTTAAATCCGGAGTGTATCGTAAATCAGCGGATTGGTAATAGATTTGGTGATTACCGAGTAGCTGAACAAGAAATACCTGCATCAGGATGGTTGGATCCTTGGGAAACTTGTATGACTCTAAACAAGCATTGGGGTTACTATTTAGGTGATGAAGAATTTAAATCACCACAAACAGTAATTCGTAATTTAATCGATATTGTTAGTAAGGGTGGAAATCTACTTTTAAATGTTGGACCAACCGGACAAGGAGTAATTCCAGAGCAATCAGTCTCACGTTTGGAGATAGTTGGAAATTGGCTTAAATTAAATGGAGTAAGTATATATGGTGCTAAACAAAGTAATCTACCTGTACCTGGTTGGGGTCGTTTAACCTTAAGTGCCAAGGATCCTAAGCACAGGCTCTTTCTTCACGTGTTTGATTGGCCGAAGAATGGGATTTTAACTGTCAAAGGAATATCGCATGTAAATTCAGTAAAGTTTATAAATGATTCGAGCGTACTTGATTCGCAATGTGATGCAGATGGGCTTCATGTACGACTCCCTTCAAGAGTGCCTGATCCTTTATCTACTACAATAGAAGTATATCTATAAAAATGCCCCCACGGGGAATCGAACCCCGGTTAACGAATTGAGAATCCGCTGTCCTAGCCGCTAGACGATGAGGGCCTATATCAAAAGGTAGAGACTCTAAAATTTACTTATAAGGTCAAGGAACTATTCAGTTAGAAGGTATAGTTCTGAATACTATGGATTATTCTTCCGTTGGTGTATATCCACTTACATTAGATCCTGCTTGTTTATCTAGATGAGTGAAATTAAGTGTAGAAAGTAATGTGATTATACCGAGTGTAAATAAAGCTTTGTGTATACTACTTACCATATTGGGTGTCGTTGTGTGTGCATGATCAGTTATAAAGAACCCTGTAATTAGCGATGCAGTGGCAACTGCAAAACTCATTGCCATTTGTTGTACCGTACTGCCAATAGTGCTTCCCATGCTCATATCGCTGTCAGACATATCAGCGTATGCTAGTGTATTCATGCTTGTGTATTGCAGTGACGCGAAATACCCAAAAGCAAAAGACAAACTAACAATTAAATAAATAGATGTGTTTATATCGATACGTGCAAAAAGAAAGATTATGCCAGCCAGGATGATCGTATTAGCGATCAAAACTTTTCTGTAACCAAAGCGTGCTAAAGCCCATGGCATTGTCATTTTTAAGCTAAGTGCCGCAATGGGCTGAGGCATAACCAAAAGGCCGGATTGTATAGGGGTGAAGCCTAAGCCTACTTGATAAAGTAGGGGTAAAAGAAATGAAATGCCTCCAATACCAATTCGCGTTATTAAACCTCCTCCTACGGAAGTTATGAATGTTTTAATTTTAAATAACTTTAAATTAAGAAGTGGCTTATCGAGTTTTAATGAATATCGCCAGTACGCAAGCAGTAGTGATATTGATACAATCAGTAGTGCAGGAATTTCATAAGAACCCAACGTATGTTCACCGAAAATTTCAAGTACGTATGAAAGTAGGCCTATACCTGATGCAAATAGTATTAGACCAACGAAATCGAGCGGAGTTTTTTCTTCTGATTTATAGTCTGGGAGTAACTTTAGTACAAGTAAGAGACCGGTTAGCCCTATTGGAACATTAACAAAAAAGATCATACGCCAGTGTAAATAGTGTACAATCAAACCACCAAATAGTGGGCCTATTAATGGGCCTATTAAGCCTGGCATTGATACGAATGCAATCGCGCGAATGATTTCATTACGTGCAAAGGTACGTACAAGTGTTAGTCGACCTACAGGTACCATCATCGCACCTCCGCATCCTTGAATGATGCGTGATGCAATTAAAATAGGCATATTTGTAGACATGCCGCAAAGGACTGAGCCTAAAGTGAAAATTCCTATTGCACTTCCAAAGACTAACCTAGTCCCATATCGATCAGCTACCCAGCCACTAATTGGAATAAAGACTGCAAGACTAATTGTGTAACTGGTTAGTGCTGCTTTCATGCTAAGCGGCACAACGCCGAGTGCTTCGGCAATCGTCGGTACAGCAGTATTAAGAATCGTAGTATCTAACGATTCCATAAAAAACGATACAGCCACTAACCATGGCAGTATCTGTTTTATAGCATTTCCTGGTTGGTCTTCAGTCATTTACTTTTTCTTTAAGTAGGAATTTCCTATAAACCCTATTCCTGCGACAACTAAAAATAGTGAATAGAAAGTTCCGCGGCTAAGCCCCATGATTAGTCCGGCATCTGGTTCTCTAAAATATTCTCCTATAGCTCGTACGCATGCGTAACCTATAAAGAATTCACCAACTAAATGGCCTGGTTTATTTTTATATACATTACTTTTCCAAAGTCGTAATTGTAGGTAGATAAATAAAATTATTCCCTCAAGTGTTGCCTCGTAAAGCTGTGAAGGATGGCGAGGTGGAATCATAGAAATAGGAGTTCCTTCGGCTGCGCTTTGAGGAAAAATAACAGCCCATGGTACTACACTGATTCTTCCCCATAGTTCTCCATTTATAAAATTGGCTATGCGTCCAAAAAACAATCCAGCTGGAGCAACGCTAACAACAAGATCACTTAAACTCAATAGGGGTATTTTTTCGGATCTTGAAAACCAAATGAGCGCTAAAGTAACTCCAATCATACCTCCATGACTTGCCATGCCGCCTTCCCAGACTCTAAAGATTGCAAGCGGATCTGCTAGTAAAAGATCAAAACGATAAAAAAGGAAATAGCCTAAACGGCCCCCTAGGAGTACACCAAAGACTAGTGTTACCATGAGATCACCTACGCGTTCTTTAGGTAATTTGCTTAAGCCACGTTTGCTATAATAGCTTAAAAGACCTGCTGCTGTTAAAAACCCAAGTATATAGGATAGGCCATAGTAGCGTATACCTATGTTTTTCCAGTGTGGTCCAAAAAATGGATTTAAGTGATGAACCCAGAAAGCTAGTAACATAAGATAGTAATTAATTTAGCTTATTAAACTTTGAATTTTTGTGACGTGTCGTCCGTGCCAGTTCTCGCATGTCTACGGCTACGTCATCTTTTTCAAATATTTCTTTTCCTAGTAAGTGTTCAATTACATCCTCCATAGTTACAACGCCCGAAGTAGCACCAAACTCATCAACTGTAATAAGTAGTTGTTGATGCGTTTTCAAAAATACCTGTAAAGCATTTCCTATAGTTGCTGTCTCGGGTACAAATTGAGCTTCTCCCATGAGTTGCTCAACTAAGATGGAATCTTGGTCATTAGCCTTTGCCTTGAGTAGATCTCTGCGTCTGACTAAACCGATAATATCATCTAAACTTTTTCCAGTCACTGGAATACGACCAAAGGGTAGATTACTGTGTTGGGTGAATATATCTTTAATAGTATCAGTACTTTTTAAGGTCATTACAACAGAACGAGGTGTCATGATTTCTGATACACGCATGTCTTCGAGCATGAGTGCGTTAGTGATGATACTTGATTCGCTCTTGGAAAGAGTTCCCTGTTTTGCGCCAAGCTCTGCTAGTAGAATAATCTCTTCATCTGAGCGGTGGAGTTTGGGTGGCTTACCAACGAAAGGACGAATTATTAAGTGGCAAATATAGGTAATAGGGGAGAGTGCTTTTTTAAGCCAAAATAATGGGTAGACAATTACTGGTTGAAGTTTTTTACGCTGCATCACACCTAAACTTTTAGGGAAAACTTCACTTCCTATGGTAATAAGGGCACCAAATGAAATTGTAGCAGCTGCGAATCCCCAATTGTTAAATAGTTTTGAACTAATAGCGCCTACAATTACTGAACCGATACTGTTGGCTATCGTGTTCATGGTTAGTATCGCAGAAATTGTTTGATCAAGATTATGCTTTAGCTCCTCAAGCATTAAGCCGTGAGTCGGCTTTCTTTTCTTAAGTGATTCAATTTCAGCTACTGTTGTGCTTAAAACAACCGCTTCAAATAGGGAGGCAAAAAAAGAAAAGGTAACTGTACATCCGATGGCGAGTAGCAGTAGGAACATAGGTTAGAAGCTAGGATAGGTAGTAATGATAGAAAACATTATTTAATGCGAATTAACGTAAATCGTCTTGCGAAAATGACCGATAGAGGGACTAAATTGTACATATGAGCGATTTAAAGCGTACACCTCTTCGTGATTTTCACGCTAGCCGAGGAGCTAGGCTTGTCGATTTCGCTGGATGGGAAATGCCTGTTCAGTACCGAAGCATTTTAGAGGAGCATAAAGCCGTACGCACTGGAGTAGGTCTTTTTGATGTGAGTCACATGGGTGAGGTTGATATCGTTGGTGCTGATGCTAAGAAGTTTATTAACCATCTTATCACCAATGATATAGAAAAGATGACCCCGGGTAGGGTTGTTTATTCTCCGATGTGTTATCCTACCGGTGGTGTAGTCGATGATCTCTTAGTTTATAAAAAAGCAGATGATAATTATTTCCTGTGTATCAATGCTGGAAACATAGATAAGGATATCGCTTGGATTAAAGAGAAGTCTGTTGGCTTTTCGGTTACTGTGACTGACCGTTCGAGTGATTATGCTCTTGTAGCTCTTCAAGGTCCAAAGGCTGCGCAACTCTTACAGACTTTAACAGGTGCTAAACTAGGCCTGATTAAGTATTACCATTTTGCAGAAGGTACGGTTGCTGGAATACACTGTATTATTAGCCGTACAGGCTATACCGGCGAAGATGGGTTCGAGCTTTATCACACTCAGTCTGATTCAGTCGCATTAACTGAAGCGATTGCTACTGCAGGCACTGCTTTTAATTTAGAACTGTGTGGCCTTGGATCACGTGATAGCTTGCGTTTAGAAGCTGGCTATCCGCTCTACGGTCATGAAATCACTGCTGACATATCCCCGCTTACAGCTGGTCTTGGATGGACTGTTAAACTGGATAAGCCTGCAGGATTTATTGGTTCAGATGCTTTGAAAGCAGAAAAAGCGCAGGGTGGAGCTAAGCAAATCGTATTTTTTAAAACGGGTGATCGCCGTATTATTAGAGCTGAGGCAAAAGTGATTGATTCCTCTGGGGCTGAACAAGGCAAGGTAGCTTCAGGTACCTTATCGCCTATGCTAAACGAAGCGATAGGCTCTGCCTTAGTAAATACTGCTTCTCTTGCAGGTCCTTTATTTGTAGAAGTTAGAGGCGAGCGAATCGCGCTCCAGCTTGTCAAACCTCCCTTTGTACCTTTAAAGAAAGTAACATGAGTAACGTTCCACAAAATCTCCGCTACGCAAAATCCCATGAATGGGTAAAAATTGAATCAGATGGTACTGCTGTTATTGGTATCACAGATTACGCACAAAATTCGCTGGGTGATATTACCTACGCTCAGCTGCCTAAAGTCGGAACTGTGCTTAAAGCGGGTGAAACGTTTGGTGTTGTTGAATCAGTAAAAGCTGCTTCCGATGTTTATGCACCGATTAGTGGTACCGTTCTAGCTGTAAATAGTGTTGTGGATAAGGCTCCAGAAACACTAAACCGCGATCCCTACGGTGAAGCGTGGATGTTAAAATTAAAGCCAGAGAATCCAGCGCAACTAGACGCTCTTTTGGACGCAGCTGGATACGAAAAAGCAACGGCCTAATTAAAGGACCGTTGCTTCTTTTAAAAACGTAGCACTTAGCGTGCTTCGGAACGTTCCATCTTCTTACGTTCGTTTGCGTCAAGAATACGCTTACGAATACGAATATTCTTTGGAGTGATTTCTACGAATTCATCGATAGCGATGTATTCAATAGCACGTTCGAGAGATAGTTTAAGAGGAGGTGTAAGTTGTGTACCTTTACCTTCACCTTGTGAACGGAAGTTCGTGAGCTGTTTAGCTTTTACAACGTTAACTGGGATATCTTCTTGGCGTGGGTTTTCACCTACAACCATTCCCATGTATACTTCTTCACCAGGACCTACGAATAGGCGACCACGTTCTTGTGAACCAGTAAGTGCATAAGCAGTGGTAGTGCCTGCTTCAGTTGCAATTAAGGTACCAGTTAAGCGGGTTGTTAATTCACCAGCCCATGGTCCGTATTCTTTAAATAAGTGAGAGAGAACGCCGCGACCGCTTGTTGCATTAACGACATCGATTTCTAAACCGATTAAACCACGAGTTGTGATTACGGCTTCAATCATCGTGAAAGCAGCTTTCTTTTCCATATTGGTCAACTGACCTTTACGGTTAGCAAGATTTTGCATGATGGTACCAACGCACTCTTCTGGAATTTCGATCCAGAGTGTTTCATATGGTTCGTGTACTTGGCCACCAACATCGCGGGTAATAACGGTTGGACGTGATACGAGAAGTTCAAATCCTTCACGGCGCATGGTTTCAACCAGAACAGCAACTTGCATCGCACCACGTGCTTTAACATTAAATACACCAGCTCTGTCTGAGTCTTCTACTTTAATTGAAACGTTTGTTTTAATTTCGCGGAATAGACGTTCACGTAATTGACGTGAAGTTACATATTTACCTTCGCGACCTACTAATGGACCGTCGTTAATGCAGAATTGCATTTCGAGGGTTGGTGGATCGATTTCTGTAAAGGGTAGTGCTGGTGCATCTTCATTAGCAGCAATCGTATCGCCGATATCGATGTCTTCGATACCTGCTAAACCGATAATGTTACCTGCTGTATCGCTATCCTTTTCAGTTGTACCAAGACCTGTGTATTCGAATAGCCTAGTGACTTTACCGCGGATTCTCTTTCCGTCGGAATTACGAATTGTCCAGATGCTGTCACCCATAGTGACAGTGCCACCTAAGATTTTACCAACAGCGATACGACCAACATAGTCAGACCAGTCGATATTTGAGACAAGCATGTGGAAAGGCTCATCTGGTTTTGCGAATGGAGGTGGGATGTGGTCAAGAATGGTTTCAAATAATGGAACCATGTCTTTTTTCTCATCACCTAAATGCTTCATCATGTAACCATCGCGGCCTGATCCGTATACGACTGGAGCATCAAATTGTTCTTCCGTTGCATTGAGCTCGAGTAAGAGTTCAAGCACCTTGTCATACATTTGTTTTGGTTCTGCGTTTGGACGGTCGATTTTATTGATAACAATAACGACTTTAAGTCCGTGCTGAAGTGCTTTACGCAATACGAAACGTGTTTGAGCCTGAGGTCCGTCATAGGCATCAACAACAAGAAGAACGCCGTCCACCATACGAAGTGCACGTTCTACTTCACCACCGAAGTCTGCGTGTCCAGGAGTATCAACAATGTTGATTGTCTTATCTTGGAAGTGAACAGCTGTGTTCTTAGCTTTAATGGTAATACCTTTTTCACGCTCTAAGTCCATGGAGTCCATGGCGCGCTCAGCGACTTGTTGGTTGGCGCGGAATACGCCGCCACCTTTGAGCAGTTGGTCAACCAAGGTAGTTTTACCATGGTCAACGTGAGCGATAATTGCGATATTGCGGATCTTTTGGTTCATGTGCTGAGGCCCTTGTTGAAGGGCATGTTTTGAAATTGGAAAAGGATTAAACGTGAAGACCTAGCAGCAGTGATGCAAGCATTCGCCATCTTTAATATTTAAGTTATTGTATTAAAATAACTTACAAACGTTTAGATTGATCCAATTTGGACAAAAAAATTAGGCCCAGGACCGTTAAGTCCTGGGCCTAAAATTGGGGGTGGTTGCTCGCCACGCAATCTTTCCCTGTACATACATTGGGCGCTCTCGCTTTCGCGGGCCGTATGTTCCCCGACGCCACTCTCCGCGGCATGCGAAGTTATCGATCTCATAGCGGGATCGCTCCTATCATTACTGATTGGAGTTTATTGAGTGAGGTCTTTTCGCTTAGTTCGGTAATTCTCTGCCGAGAATTGCACGCTAAACGAGGTGTAGACACGCCTGTAATGCGTTCTTTGCGTCTATACCTTTTACTCAAGGACGGCACCGGTTGTTAGCCGATCGTTTGCCCTGCGTTGCGGGTCTGGCCTCTTAACTCTCAAGCTGCGATCGCTTTACAGTAGGGTGAAGTGTTTTTCACTCCGCCCGATTTGAGGAGGTTTTACGAACTTTGCCTGGTTCGCTCTCTCCCCGCTGTTATATTTCCTTTGCGCGCCTAGATGTTGTTTATGCATCCGGGCCTTTTGGCGAGGTCGGCTCGCCGAGAAATATGATAGCGTTCTGGTCATTTGCAGTTGCAGCTAAAACCCTCTGGGTTACTGCGTTTGGCACAAGGGATCGAAACGTTCCCAGATGCCTAACGTTAGCTCGTATACGGTTTCTAATCGTATCTCGCTTCCTAGTCCCTGATTCATGATACTGACCGGTCATGACACCGGCCAGAGGAACTGGTGATTATGCCTTTCGTCTACGTTTTTAATTCGTTCGTTTAGGGGATTATGGCACCAGTTGTCATAATCCTTTCCCTGGTTTCCCAGGATTATCCCAGCCGTTCTATGAGTGGGTTTTTCATGCCACCTTAGTTTGCGACTGTTCAATCAAAGAACAGAAAAGACAATCAGACTTTTCACTCTAAAAATAAAGCATTTGTTCTGCTCAATTTACTCACCGTTTAGCTCGGTGAATAACCTGTTAATTAAGTT
>Ga0316224_1002740_pt1 | contig 15599 bp, 12 predicted proteins | sample TBH18013metaG_FD_206254 | JGI IMG/M metagenome (GOLD analysis project Ga0316224, IMG submission 206254) | Freshwater microbial communities from Trout Bog Lake, Wisconsin, USA - TBH18013 | ecosystem: Environmental > Aquatic > Freshwater > Lake > Hypolimnion/Profundal zone | place: USA: Wisconsin... | reverse complement strand
AGCTACAGGGGTATCTGGCTTAACCCCAGTAAACTTTAATCCCAATCCAGTGACCACCCGTCCAACAGCGATGTTAGGTGCTAGCTACGATATTGAGAAGAGCCAACGCATTGGCATTACTGGCATCTACAGACAAGAAGCCTATCAGGCGACAGCGTCTACTACGGTGATGGCGACTTATACGGTAGGTTTGTAAGTTAACCAATTCAGATTTAGACAAGAGCCTGCTTTTGCAGGCTTTTTAATGTGCAGCGACTGGCGGAAATGGGTCGAAAGCGGTCGGTCGAACATTGGCTGCAAAGAATTTTGTTGCAATAGCTAATTCTTTTAAAATTTTCTAAAAAATTCTATGGGGGCGGCCGTTCATGTTGCCTAGGTACTTGATGGGACCCTTTTAGTTTTATATGGCAAAAAACTGCTACAGCAGATGTTGGTAATCTTGGCTGTCGTCTGCGAAGATGATCTTCATGCCATTATTAAGAATACGGCTAAAGGCATAAGGACTATTGCCAATGGAGCCGTCTTCCATCTCCAGTGAGTTTGAAAGAATGATCACGATCTCGCTCTCGGAATGGCTTTTCTCCAATCGCTTTAATCGGCTTTTGATGGTGCTCATGATCTTTGAGCTTTCTGCTCTAAGACAATCAGTCTTTTTTCGAGTTCTTCATATTCCTTTAAGCGAGCGATGTCATTACCCATGGAAATAATTGAAGCTGCCTGATCTGGACTCACTTCACCTTTGATGGCAGCATCGAGCGCCGCATTGGCCCGCTCGAGCAAAGAGCCATCGGGGATTGTGATGGCTAGTGGCGGCAATTGGGGCTTTTGGTTGGGGATTAGCTTTTCCAATACAACTCGCATAGCCATTGAGTCACCAGCTTTCGCTGATTCGATGAGTTTAGCCACAATCTCAGGTGAAGCCTCTTCTAATTGCTTGCGTAGTTGCCCTTGGATGCCAGATCCTACTGGTCGACCTTTGGGATTAGCATTGTTCCCGGCTTTGAAGCGGGTGTCTCGCTTAGGCCGATTTTCAGCCGTATCTATTAGATCCTTGATCAGATACCTCTGGCTATTGCATATGCGATATGGTCTGGGGCGGGTATTTCTTTGGTGGGGATTATTGGTTGGTTCTGGCTTGGGCAAAAACTGGATGCTGGTGCTTTGATTGGCATTTCATTGATAGTTTTAGGAGTGGTAGTTATTAATCTCTTTTCAACGGCCGTATCGCATTAGTAGTGACTGTTTAATTAAAAAGCAATTTAAGGCTGTGCCGCCAATAGCATCCAGCCAGAGATGTGGGGGGGTGTCTATGAGCGCTAAAAAAGTTTGCTATAGCGCACTACCAATACCTGACTTGTTGCCAAGCCGTTTTTGGTTTGCAGGTCGTTGCCATATTGAATCGCAAACTTACCGATTGATGTGTAGGCTAGAGCACTCAGTAGATAACGTTGAGTGAGTGTGGTGTCATTATTCGAAATATTGTTAATTGCTGTAGTTCCACCGTTAACGTAAAAGTAAGAGGCGCCAACAGTAAAGGTGTTGTTAATCTTGTAAATTGGACCAAGTTGGGTGGTGTACAAGGGCTTTTCAGTTAACTGGGTATTGCTGGTGCTTCCGCAAGCTGCAGCGCATTGACTATTAGCTCCAAACCACTGGGTATCAAAGGCAATCATTGCACTTAAATTCTGGTACAGCGGACTTTGAAATCCTATCTGCAAATCACTAGAGTAGCGATTGGAGCCAACGTTTAGTGGGCGTTGAGCGGAGTAATTTCCGGTGGGGAGCATTGCATAGGCTGCAACCCCCAAATAAGTTCGAGTTTGACGGTTGACATAAGGCCAGATAGCTGTAGCCAAAGTCGTGTCGCCTAGGCCGGAACTGTTCGGATACTGCGCAAGCGATCCTTCTGGCGTCAACTTTCCATTCGAGCCTTGGATGTAGCTAACTCCTGGCAAGCCTTCGACATCATAAGAGCGCATATAGCGTAGTAGTTCGGCCTGAAGGTCAACGGTTGGGCCGTTGCTAATCTTATTGCCATTCGCAAACAGGCTACTTTCCCGGGTGGTGTAATACGAAGCCATGAGTGAATTTGTGTCCGGTGGCGGCGGCACAATGTCATTGGGCTGCAGATCTACTGCATGTGCGTTATATATCGTCGCGGCGCCCATGGCGGCAATGAGGAGCCGTTTTATCATATATACAGTGTTCCGGCGGAATTGCGGTAGTTTTCAGAAAAGCTGATTATAGGGATTAAAGTGCCCACCGCTCATTCCCGCTCTCAGTGGGAAATATATCCTTAGAGCATCGGAAATATTGAGGTCTCATCCCGTAATCAGTCGATTTGGGGGAGATAAATGCAAAGATATCGATGCTTTAAAAAAGAATGACTAAATTTTGGAGGCTTTTTCAGCCGCCTCAAGTGTATTCATGAGAAGCATCGTAATAGTCATTGGTCCAACCCCGCCAGGAACCGGGGTAATCCAGCCAGCAATATATTTGGCGGTATCAAAGTCAACATCTCCGCAGAGTTTGCCGTCTGGTAAACGGTTAATGCCAACATCAATCACGACCGCTCCGGATTTCACCATATCGCCACTAATCATTTTGGGTTTGCCGGTTGCAACTACCAGAATATCGGCGTCTTTTGTGTGGTGAGCTAAGTCACGAGTCTTGCTATTACAGATGGTGACGGTTGCTCCGGCTTGTAGCAAAAGCATGGCCATTGGTTTTCCAACAATGTTGGATGCTCCAACGATCACTGCACGTGCGCCACGAATGGGGTAGTCGATGCTCTCTAGAATCTTCATGCAACCGTAGGGTGTGCATGGCTTAAATTCTGGTTGACCCACCATCAAGGCGCCAGCATTTGCAACGTGGAAACCATCCACATCCTTAGTTGGGGAGATGGCTTCTAGAACGCGCTCTGTCGCTATGTGCTCAGGCAAGGGGAGTTGAACCAAAATACCATGAATTGCGGGATCTGCATTGAGGGTTGTAATGCGGGCTAATAATTGCTCCTCATCTAATTCTGATGGGTAGCTTTCCAAGACTGAATGAAAGCCAACTTCTTCACATGCTTTCACTTTATTGCGCACATACACTTGGCTGGCGGGATTATTGCCAACAACAATGACTGCCAGACCAGGTCTCACACCTTTGGCAGTGACAATCGCGCTACGAGCAGCGATTTCCGTGCGAATCTTTTTAGAAAGGGCATTTCCATCGAGTAATTGAGCTGGCATGGCGTGCTTTGAGAAAATTAGTTTGCTTGTGGGTCAGATAGGGCTAAACGCAGAAGATCTGCCACGGTATTGACATTCAGTTTTTCCATAATATTGGCACGATGGGCTTCGACGGTTTTAATGGAAATTCCTAGATCATCAGCAATTTGTTTATTCAATCGTCCGGCAACAATGCGCTCGAGTACCTGTCGCTCCCTTCCAGTTAGTTTGCTCAGTAGGCTTTGCGTGATCTTTCGTTGACTTGCTTGAGAGTAGTCGACGCGCGCTTTTGCCAACATGCGGTCAACTAGGCCACATAAATCATTTTCTTTGAAAGGTTTTTCAATGAAGTCGACGGCACCGCGTTTCATGGTGGATACCGCCATAGAGACATCGCCGTGACCGGTAATAAATGCAACCGGCATTGGAAAATTTTCGCTAACCAGCCGTTCCTGAAGTTCTAGGCCAGACATGCCGGGCATTCGAACATCTAAGATGGCGCAGGAAATAGTTGATTTATCGGTGCTTTGTAGAGACTGTAAAAAGCGCTCTGCACTAGCATGGCAGCGCACTATGTAGCCGTTACTCTCCAGGAGCCAGGTCAAGGAATCTCGAACCGCCTCATCATCATCTACAACATAAACAACTTCGGCTTGTGTGGATTTAGTTGGGTTACTTAAGGTCATCGTATTTCTCGTGAGTAAGGTCTACATAAGGCAATTAGGTATTGACGGTGGTGCCAGGTGAAATCAACGGTAGAAGTATTGTAAAGGTACAGCCACTGAACTTTGTCTGCTCTGGATCCATCTGATTGCTGGCCCATAAACGCCCTTGATGGGATTCGATAATTGAGCGGCAAATATTGAGCCCCATTCCCATGCCATCGGTTTTGGTGCTAAAAAATGGCTCAAACATGCGTTCAATGACGGCCTCGGGGATGCCTGCCCCTGAGTCTTGAACCTCAATGCGTAGCATGGCCGGAAAGGCGCTGGTATCCAAGCTTGCCGATATTCGCACGGGTGGGGCAGACCAGCGCGATGAAAGTGGATAGGATTCACGCATGCTATCTAGCGCATTTTTCAGGAGGTTGACCAGTACCTGCAGTATCAATACGGGATCCAAATCAACATTGGGGAGGTTATCCTGGATTGTGGAAACAATACTGAGGCGGTGTCGGTGGGCTTCGATCTCAACCAGACCAACCGCATCATTAATGATGTCTTCAATGGCGCAAGATTTGCGTTGAGGTTCGCTGCGTTTTACAAAGCCCCGGATGCGTTGAATAATCGTTCCAGCTCGAAGGGCCTGGGCTGAGGCCTTTTCTAAAGCCGGCTGAATATCCTTATTTAACTCATCGTCGAGTTGTCCTTGAAGGCGCTTGGCAACACCCATGCAGTAATTGGAAATGGCTGATAAGGGTTGATTTAATTCATGCGCCAATGAGGAGGCCATTTCGCCCATCGTGGTTAGGCGGCTCGTAAACTGCATGCGCTCTTCTTGTTGTCGCGCCAGATCATCCGCATCTTTGCGAATAGTGATATCGGTGGCAATCAAGAGTTGTGCCATGTGTCCGTCAACCCAGGGAATAAAACGGCGACGTACTTCATACCATTTTGATGTTGGATGAATGATTTGTACTTCCTCTGATTCAGATTCTTGATATAGGGAAGAAGGGGGGATGCCGGGATTCTTATCGCCTAAATCTTCGCCGATTTCCTGCATGGTATTTTGGACGACGTCGCCGCCAGCTAAGTCAAAGTGACCCTTCGAAGTTTCGCCAAAATGCTCTTTATAAAAGCGATTTGCGAATAAGAGCTCACCCGTATCAATGGATACCACCGAAACTGCTGCATCTAAGCCCTCAAGGACTGTCACAAAGCGATCTTGCGATGCTGCCAGCTCTTCGCGGATCTTTTTGGGTTCTGAAATGTCTACTAAAGAAGTGACCCATCCAGTCTGGACGCCTCGTTCATTGATCAATGGTGCCACAAAGGTACGGGTTTGGATGGTTGTGCCATCTCGCCTTAAGATCACGCCCTCGATACCTCTTTTTGCTTGTGGCCCAATACTTAATTGGAGGGCGCGGTTCCATTTGTCTGAGATTTCATGCAGTCGGTCTTGAGGCCAAAATGGAAAGGGTGGCTTCAAGCCAACGAGTTCTTCTGAAGACCAGCCACTCATCTCGCAAAATGCACGATTTACATAAGTAATATTTTTGTCCATATCGTGCGCACGAATACCAACTGGCGTGGAATTTTCCATAGCGCTTCGAAAGTTCGTTTCGCTTTGTAAGTCTGCCTCAGCCTTTTGCCGAACTTGCATTTGTTTAAGCACTGACCACAAGCTCCAAATCACAAATGCACTCAAACCTAGCACCACACCAATGAGCATTCTGAATGTCAGGTTAGTGGGCGGTGGGTAAGTATCGATTCGTAATGTCAGATTGGGGCTTAGGACTCCCATATCTAAATTGGTCTGATTGCTAAATGCTCGCTTTGGCGTGTTCCGATCCGATGAGATTGCCAAAATCTTGTCGTTATCGGTGAGGAGTGTGAATCGATATTGCGCTTTGAGTTCATTGGGGATGACATCTAGTAATCCCTGGGTTGTATACAGGACTGCTAACGCCCCGGAGTTTTCGCCTCCAAATGTGGCTGGTACAGTCTCCCAAAAAACATTCTTGCGCTCTTTCGCCAGCGGCTCTTCATTGGGTAGGTTGAGTGAAATATATTGGCTAAACGCAGGGCGGTTGGTAGCCTTGCTTAGCTCAACCGTTTTCATGAGCTCTCGGTAGATTGTTCCGGCATTTTCTGATTTGGTAAACCAATCCGTTTTGGCACCTGCCTTTGGCAGCATCCATTGGCGTGCATTGCTTTCATTTAGCCAAATAATTTGAGCAATTTCATGATTGGTGTTCAGAAGGTTCTCGGCCTGTTCAATGGTCGCTGGTTTTAAATTTCCCTTGTCGGGATTATTTGCAATTTCTCGGCTAATGGAAATGAGGGTTTCGGTATTGTTGGCAAATCGCAGCTGAATTCGTTGTTTGGCAAATGAGAGCTCTCTATATAGAGCAGACTCTTGCTGACTCTTTTCTTGTAGTTGCAAGGTTCCCAAAATGACGCCCATTACTGCTGTGAATATCACGATGGCAATCAAAGGGGTGTAAACCAGGCGGAAGCTCCGAACCCTGCGGAGCCATTTCAATGGGCTAAGCTGCCAGATGGAAAAGGCTTTTAATTTCATGTAATTAGCCCATTTTGCCTGAATGCTGGTTGCTTTCGATCATTTTGCTGGCATGGTGATTGGGTGCAGCGCAATAAAATACCACATTATGATAAATACTATCATTATGTGGAAAATTCCTTGTTTACACCCATATACCTTTATAGAATCTTGGCTATAGAGTGAATGACAAACAATAAAGTTCCCAATGGAGGCAGTTATGGCGGCAGTTCCAGAGCAAATTTTAGGTAAAAATCACGGTCAAGATTCTGATCCAGGAGAAACGCAAGAGTGGCTCCAGGCCCTTGATGGTGTCATTAAGAATGAAGGGGTGGAGCGCGCCGCCTACCTGATTGATCAGCAAATATCGCATGCGCGGATTAGTGGTGTAAATCAGCCGTTTCATGCTGAAACCCCTTATATCAACACTATTCCAGTAGAGCAGCAAGCACGCTTACCTGGCGATCAAAATGTGGAGCACCGGATTCGCTCTTATACGCGTTGGAATGCTATGGCTATGGTTCTGCGTGCCAATAAAGATACCAATGTTGGTGGGCATATCTCCTCCTTTCAATCGGCTGCCACACTTTACGATGTTGGCTTTAATCATTTTTGGCATGCACCGTCACCAGAGCATGGCGGGGACCTTATCTTTGTTCAAGGGCATTCAGCACCGGGTGTGTATGCCCGCGCTTATATGCTGGGGCGTTTAGCCGAGGAGCAGTTAAATAACTTCCGCCAAGAAGTTGGGGGCAAGGGGATTTCTAGCTATCCACATCCTTGGTTGATGCCTGATTTTTGGCAATTCCCAACAGTGTCTATGGGTCTAGGCCCAATCATGGCAATTTATCAAGCTCGCTTTATGCGCTACCTTCAGGATCGTGGCTTTATCAATGCTGCCGGACGCAAAGTATGGGCTTTCCTGGGTGATGGTGAAACGGATGAACCGGAGTCACTCGGCGCAATTGGCATGGCTGGGCGCGAAAAGCTGGATAACCTGATCTTTGTGATCAATTGTAATTTGCAACGTCTTGATGGGCCCGTACGTGGCAATGGCAAAATCATTCAAGAATTAGAGGGCGAGTTCCGCGGTGCTGGTTGGAATGTTATTAAAGTAGTTTGGGGTGGTCACTGGGATGCCTTGTTTGCTCGCGATAAAAAAGGCATTTTGATGCAACGCCTTGGCGAAATTGTGGATGGCGAGTATCAAACCATGAAAGCCAAAAATGGCGCATATGTTCGTGAAGTAGTATTTAATACACCCGAACTTAAAGCTTTGGTGAGCGATTGGAGTGATGATGAAATTTGGCAACTCAATCGCGGTGGTCATGATCCACATAAAGTTTATGCAGCATTTCATGCAGCCACAAATCATCAAAATCAACCCACAGTAATTTTGGCTCATACCATTAAAGGTTATGGCATGGGCGGCTCCGGTGAAGCAATGAATATTGCCCATCAAGCCAAGAAAATGAACGCTGATGATGTCCGTCGATTCCGTGACCGTTTTGAGATTCCAGTGAAAGATGAAGAATTGGAAGAGATGCCATTGGTGAAGTTTGCCGAAGGTAGTCCAGAACTTGAGTACATGAAGGCTCGTCGCAATGAACTAGGCGGGTATTTACCTCAGCGTCGCATGAAGGCCGAAAGCTTGGCGGTACCGTCGCTCGACACCTTCGCGCCTCTATTGGAAGCAACTACTGAAGGCCGTGAAATTTCCACCACAATGGCTTTCGTGAGAATGCTCAATACGATTGTGCGCGATAAGATTCTGGGTAAGCGTGTGGTTCCCATTGTTCCTGATGAGTCTCGTACTTTTGGTATGGAAGGGATGTTCCGCCAATTGGGAATCTGGAATCAATTAGGTCAGCTCTATACGCCAGAAGATCATGATCAATTGATGTTCTATAAAGAGGACAAGCACGGACAGATTCTCCAAGAGGGTATCAACGAGGCTGGTGGCATGTGTGATTGGATTGCTGCGGCAACCTCTTACTCTACCCATGGTGTGCCGATGTTGCCGTTTTATATTTTCTATTCCATGTTCGGCTTTCAGCGCATTGGTGATTTGGCATGGGCTGCCGGTGACATGCGCAGTCGCGGCTTCTTGTTGGGTGGCACTGCTGGTAGAACGACACTAAACGGTGAGGGTCTTCAACACGAGGATGGCCATAGCCAAGTATGGAGTGCAGCTATACCAAATTGCATTAGCTATGACCCCACATTCTCATTTGAAGTAGCAGTAGTAATTCAAGATGGCATGCGTCGCATGCTGCAAGAGCAAGAGGATGTGTATTACTACATCACCTTGATGAATGAGAATTACGCTCACCCAGCTATGCCTAAAGGTGCAGAGCAGGACATTATCAAGGGCATGTACAAATTGCAATCAGTTGGTGATGCTAAGGCTAAATTGCGCGTTCAACTTTTAGGTTCTGGAACAATTTTTAGGGAAGTAATTGAAGCTGCTCATCTCTTGCATCAAGATTGGGGAGTGTCATCTGATTTGTGGGGTTGCCCAAGCTTTACAGAACTTGGTCGTGACTGGGCTGCAGTGCATCGTCAAAACCTACTAAATCCAACAGCAACCCCTGTTTTATCGCATGTAGAAACCTGCCTTAAAGAGACGGTGGGGCCGGTAATTGCAGCTACAGACTATGTTCGCTTGTTTGCTGAGCAGATTCGACCTGCTATTCAGCATCTTGGTCGTCGCTACGAGGTCTTGGGTACAGATGGATTTGGTCGTTCTGATACTCGTGAAAAATTGCGCGACTTCTTTGAAGTTGATCGTCACTGGGTGGTATTGACTGCTTTACGATCACTGGCAGATTCAGGGCAAATGGATCGTCAAAAGGTGGCCGATGCGATTAAAAAGTATGGCATTGATATAACCAAACCAAACCCAATGACGGTTTGATACGAGATTGAAACTATGAGCCAATTAATTGAAATTAAAGTCCCTGATATCGGTGATTATCAAGATGTGCCAGTCATTGAGGTTCTTGTAAAGGCGGGAGATCAGGTTGAAAAAGAGCAATCTATTGTGGTGCTTGAATCTGATAAAGCGACTATGGATGTTCCTTCCAGTCACTCGGGTGCTGTCAAAGAAGTCAAAGTAAAAGTCGGTGATTTGCTCTCACAAGGGTCTGTGGTGATCGTTCTCGAGGAGAGTGCAGGGGCAAGCGTTGCGCTCGCTTCAAGTGTTGCCGCCGTCCCCGCTCCTGCAGTCGTTGCCGCTACACCAGCACCGGTTGCCGAGGCGCCAATCAAAGTTGCCCCGCCTCCTGCCGCTGCAATGCCGCTAGCCCCATCGGTTGATGAGGGTGTAAGCCATGCAAGCCCATCGGTCCGTAAGTTCGCTCGTGAACTTGGGGTCACGATTTCACAAGTAAAAGGGACTGGTCCAAAAAATCGCATCACACAAGAAGATGTCCAGAATTTTGTAAAGGCAGCAATGAGTTCTGGCGGCCCTTCGGCTCAAGGTGCTGGTGGCAGTCTTGGTGGTTTGAATTTGATTCCATGGCCCAAAGTCGACTTCACTAAATTTGGCGAGATTGAGCGCACGCCACTTAACCGCATTAAGAAGTTGACTGCTGCCAACTTAGGGCGAAACTGGGTCATGATTCCTGCCGTGACATATCACGAGGATGCAGATATCACCGATTTAGAGGCTTTTCGTGTGCTAACCAATAAGGAAAATGAAAAGCAGGGCGTCAAAATTACGATGCTTGCATTCTTAATGAAAGCTGCTGTAGCGGCTCTCAAGAAATATCCTGAATTTAACAGCTCTTTAGATGGCGATGATTTGGTATTGAAGAAGTATTTCAATATTGCATTCGCAGCAGATACGCCGAATGGTTTGGTTGTGCCAGTTATTCGTGATGTCGACAAAAAAGGCATCTTTGAACTCGCTCGAGAAACATCAGGATTGGCAGCATTGGCTCGTGATGGAAAATTGAAGCCTGATCAAATGCAAGGGGCCAGCTTCACGATCTCTTCACTAGGTGGTATTGGCGGAACATACTTTTCACCCATTGTGAATGCTCCTGAGGTGGCAATCTTGGGTGTGAGCAAGGCAGCCATGAAGCCCGTCTGGGATGGTAAGCAATTTGTACCGCGCTTAATTTGCCCGCTGTCTTTATCGGCCGATCATCGCGTGATTGATGGCGCTTTAGCAACCCGCTTCAATGTTTACATTGCGCAATTACTAGCCGACTTCCGTCGCGCAGCACTGTAAAAGGAAAATTATGGCTAAGCACACCATTCTCGTACCAGATATTGGCGACTATTCAGACGTTCCGGTCATTGAAGTATTGATCAAAGTAGGGGACGTCATTGAAAAGGAGCAGCCCCTATTGGTATTGGAGTCCGATAAGGCAACAATGGAGGTTCCCGCTGATGTGGCTGGCACGATCACCAGCGTATCTGTAAAAATTGGCGATAAAGTCGGTAAGGGCGCTGTGGTCGCGGAAGTCGATGTGATTGCCGCTACTGCGACTCCAGCCCAACCTAAGGCTACTCCAACACCGCGGCCGCCTATGGCTAGTCCGGCGGCCGTGATGTCAACACCTGCCGCGGGAAGTTATGGCGGTCAAGTTGATCATGAGTGTGAGGTACTTGTTTTAGGGGCAGGCCCCGGTGGTTATAGTGCGGCTTTTCGCAGTGCTGACTTGGGTATGAGCACTATCTTGGTTGAGCGCTATTCGACTTTAGGTGGAGTATGTCTAAACGTTGGATGTATTCCATCAAAGGCTTTATTGCACACGACATCGGTCATGGATGAAGTAAAAGCTATGGCTAAGCATGGCATTACCTATGGCGATCCTGTCGTTTCCATTGATCAGTTGCGTTCGTATAAAGAATCCGTTATTGGCAAGTTGACGGGCGGGTTAGCTGGTATGGCTAAGGCGCGTAAGGTGAAGGTGGTGCGTGGTTTAGGGCGATTTATAGATGCACATCATGTTGAAGTTCAACTCACTGGCGGAGAAGGTCAAGAATTAACCGGTCAAAAGGAAGTGATTCGTTTTCAAAAGGCGATTATTGCTGCCGGTAGTCAACCGGTCAAATTACCATTCCTTCCCGATGACCCACGCATTGTTGATAGTACCGGAGCTCTGTTACTCAAGAGTGTTCCGAAGCGAATGCTCGTCATTGGCGGTGGCATTATTGGCTTGGAGATGGCAACGGTATATAGCACTCTAGGTTCCCGGATTGATATCGCTGAAATGATGGATGGCTTGATGGCTGGCGCTGATCGTGACTTAGAGCGTGTTTGGGAAAAATGGAATGCTGGTCGATTTGAAAAAGTGATGCTCAAGACTCGAGCCGCTAAGGCAGAAGTAAAACCAAATGGCATTGAAGTGACATTTGATGGCGAGAATGCACCGTCCGAACCCCAGTTATACGATTTAGTTTTAGTTGCTGTTGGACGCACACCCAATGGCAAGAAAATCGATGCTGGAGTAGCTGGTGTCCAAGTCGATGAACGTGGGTTTATTCCGGTTGATAAGCAGATGCGCACCAATGTTCCCAATATTTATGCAATTGGCGACATCGTGGGTCAGCCAATGCTTGCTCATAAGGCAGTCCACGAGGGGCATGTTGCCGCTGAAGCTGCTGCAGGTCAAAAGTCCTATTTTGATGCCAAGCAAATCCCCTCAGTTGCTTATACAGACCCAGAAGTGGCGTGGGCCGGCCTGACCGAAGAGCAGTGCAAGGCGCAGGGGGTTGCTTATGAAAAAGGCTTGTTCCCATGGGCTGCCAGTGGTCGCGCAATTGCCAATGGTCGAGATGAAGGCTTTACTAAGCTTTTATTTGACGCGAGTACTCATCGAATTATTGGTGGCGGCATTGTGGGAACGCATGCTGGAGACTTGATTGGCGAGGTTTGCTTAGCAATCGAGATGGGGGCTGATGCAATCGACATTGGTAAAACAATTCATCCGCATCCAACACTTGGTGAATCTGTTGGTTTAGCTGCTGAAGCTGCGCACGGCCACTGCACCGATTTGCCGCCTGTCAAGAAGAAGTAATACCGAAGCAATGCAGAAGTATTACTTTTGATTTTTTGTAATGCTAAACCCCCGATCTATTCGGGGGTTTTAGTTTGTAAAAAAGCCTTTTGATTTTTTACTTACCTTTTGCAGTCTTACTAGCCGCTCTAGTGGTTTTCAAGACGGTCTCAGTGGCGCTGCTCATATTGTTTTGAGCAACTTCAACCGCATGCTTTACCGCCTTTTGACTGGTTTCAAAGACGGTATTTGCAGACGCAATAGCCTGTTTCATTGCCTGGACGGCAGCATCGGATCCTGCTGGGGCATTCTTGGTCCAATCTTCAACTAAGGCGTTGATTTTTTTCTGACCAGCTGCCATTTCCTTTTCTGCAGACTTGGTAAAGTTTGCCTGGGTTTCATGTGCCAATTCATAGAGATGGCGACTATATGCCATAATTTTTTCTGCCATTGGTTGCACGGCCTCGGCCTGGTTTGCAAGCAGTTGCTGAATATCTTTTACTTCTAGTGCTTTCTTGGCGTTGCTCATGCTATCACTAAGGCTTTGTTTGGCAATGTGCATATTGAGTTCAACTAACTTCTCAATACTCTGCAAAGCTTGATTCGTGAGACCGCTTAAAGTCTCTAAATTGGCTTTTTGTGCTGCAGCGATTTGTTCTGGGGTGAGGTTCATACGATCCCTTTCTAGCAGATGATCTGTCCTTAGAACTATGACCGGATGTCATCGTAATTTCAACAAAAAATTGTACTGATTTTATTGTTGCAGTGCAATATAAAATCAGTAGATTGTGAACTGCCCGTTTAAGCGCATATGTTAAAAACCACCTAAAATCATTAGACCAAAAATAATCAATACATTCAGAGACTTGCCAATGAAATTAAAGTTCGATAGCTTAATTGCCCCATTATTTGTATTGATATGGAGTACAGGGTTCATTATTGCGCGCCTAGCAATGCCCTATGTTGAGCCCGCTACGTTTTTGTTTTGGCGATTTGCGGGGGTGCTGATTGCGATGGCTGCATTTAGTCTCGTGTGGAAGATCAACTGGCCCAACATTTCCCAAATGCGGCATATTGCTATTGCTGGTCTATTGCTGCAATTTGGCTATTTGATTGGTGTCTGGTGGGCGGTGCGACTTGGAATGACAGCTGGATTGGTTGCGATTATCGTTGGATTGCAGCCTATTGTCACTGCCTGGTTTGCAGCATGGATATCTGAAAAAGTGACGCCACGCCAATGGATCGGTTTGGGATTTGGATTTAGTGGTGTAGCTTTGGTGGTAGCTGAAAAAATTGGTTTTACGCATATTCCGCTCGTTAGTTACGTGCTGGCGTTGGGTGCTTTGCTGTCCATTACCTTTGGGACCCTATACCAAAAAAAATATTGTCCGGTATTTGATTTGCGGGCAGGTTCATCGATTCAGTTTGGTATCTCAGCTATTGTTTGTTTTATCTGTATGCGTTTGTTTGAAACTGGCAATATGGTTTGGAATGTCCCCGTTGTTTCCGCCTTATTGTGGGCCATTTTTCCGATTTCCATTGGGTCAATGAGCTTGTTGTTCATGATGATCCGCAAAGGCGCGGCAACCAAAGTAACTAGCCTGTTGTATTTGACTCCTCCAACGACTGCGGCAATGGCCTGGCTCCTCTTTAATGAGCCCTTTACAGCGATGATGGGTATCGGCTTGGGGCTAACCATGACCGGCGTAGTTTTGGTCAATGCCCGACAACAAAATACCCTGGCAACAATCCCGGAATAAATTTGCACCAAAAAGTAGCTGATTTCTTATTTTGTACCGAATAAAATGCCCTGAATGATGAAAATTAATTATCATCTCGTATGTTGAAAGTTTTGGAAGGTAAGTTTGGATGCGTTTGAATCAATTTTGGGCCTTGGCCCTAGCCTGCACAGTTGCAGTGGCGGCTACTTTAGATGCACCAGCAATGGCTGCCAGTCAAGATGGGCAGACAAAGACGAGCAAAACCACCAAGAATAAGTCCGCTCCCAAAGCTTCAGCAAAGCCAGTGGCTAAGACGCCCACTAAAACTGCTAAGGCGCCAAGGAGATCAAGAGCGGTTCGGGTTACCGTAACGCGATCTTCAGCCCCCGTGGTTCCAGCGATGCCATCTTTAGCAACTGCTCTCGGTTTGCGCAATCAACGCGATCAGCTGAATTTGAAATCTAGCGTTGTCTTGGTGGTCAATCAGGACACTAAGGATGTGTATTACGAAAAAAATCCATCGGTCAGTCTGCCAATCGCCTCTATCTCCAAGCTCATGACCGCAATGGTTTTGCTCGATGCTAAGTTGCCGATGGATGAGACGGTAGTGATTAATGCCGAGGATGCACACATTTATCGTCATTCACGCTTACTCGAGGGCACCGTGCTGACTCGAGAAGATGCTTTACACCTAGCGCTAATGTCTTCTGAAAATAGGGCTGCATACACGTTGGCTAGAAATTATCCGGGTGGACTTCCTGCTTTTGTTGCCGCTATGAATCGCAAGGCTAAAGAATTGGGTATGGAGCACACTCATTTTGAAGACCCGACTGGTTTGACCAGCGAGAATGTGGCCTCTGCAGAGGACTTAACGCGCATGCTCAATGCAGCATATCAATACAAAACGATTCGCGAGTTCTCAACATGGCCAGACTTAACTATGGTAATTGGCAATCGCCCGCAAAAGTTCCTTAATACGAATCGTTTAGTGCGATCTGGTGACATGGACATTGGTTTGCAAAAAACGGGATTCATTAATGCGGCAGGTCGTTGCCTAGTGATGCAGGCCCGAGTCAACAATACGCCACTACTATTGGTATTCTTGGATTCTGTAGGAACCCAATCGCGTTTTGCTGATGCTGTGCGAGTTCGCGATTGGTATGAGCATATGCCGGATGGACCTCAGCCTATTCGGCGCTTAATGTAAGCGCTAAGCCGCCGGTTCGCTGCTTTTGGGTTTGTAACCCATGCCCTTAGAGATTTGCATCGCGGTATCTTGAAGTGCTTTGACCCAATCAGCTTGAATGCGATCGGTTGGAGCGCTTAAGGAAAGGCCTGCCACTAATTTGCCTGTGTCATCCAAGATTGAGGCTGCCACACAACTCACACCAAGCTCAAGCTCTTCGTTGTCGCGAGCATTGCCT
>Ga0316224_1002739_pt1 | contig 15607 bp, 16 predicted proteins | sample TBH18013metaG_FD_206254 | JGI IMG/M metagenome (GOLD analysis project Ga0316224, IMG submission 206254) | Freshwater microbial communities from Trout Bog Lake, Wisconsin, USA - TBH18013 | ecosystem: Environmental > Aquatic > Freshwater > Lake > Hypolimnion/Profundal zone | place: USA: Wisconsin... | reverse complement strand
ATCATTCGTGATCCTGAAACTTATGACAAGTTTGAAAAAGTCGTTCTCATTCATGGCGTGCGTTTGGTAAGCGAGCTTGCTTATGCTGATTACATTAAAAACGAGCTTACTCAAGATGAGTTCTTAGGCGAACTCATTCGCGAAAAATTAATCTATTACCCAACCGTGACTCGTGAAGCATTCACGCACACCGGTCGCTTAACTACTGCCATTGAATCTGGTCAGCTCTTTAAGGATATTGGCTTGCCGCCTTTGGATCCAACAGTAGATCGCGCCATGATTTGCGGCAGCCCATCAATGCTCAAAGAAACCTCTGAGATGCTCGATGCCAAAGGCTTCAAAGTTTCTCCAAGCCTGGGTCAATTAGGCGATTACGTCTTTGAACGCGCATTCGTAGAGAAGTAATCAGGATCCTATATACCTAAAAGTAATTTAGATATCTCTATATATTTCTTGTAGATATATAGACCCCTTGGTACATTGTCTCTAATGAGATATTTACCAAGGAAATACGATGTCGCCGGTTAGAGAGCACTACAACCCAGTTATTACCAACTTATTGCGCGAACACGATCGCTTGCCACACGACAAGATTGAAGAACGCAAAAGCTTTCAGCGCCAAATCCTGTTTCTCATGAATACCATCAAGCTCGATGAGTTTGAACAGTCATTCGCCTAAACGGGAACATCAATAATCATGATCCAATTTTTTCTAGATTCATCACAATTTATTATTTCGGGCGCACTGGTTGGTCTTTTAGTTGGAATGACTGGTGTTGGTGGCGGTTCACTGATGACGCCTTTGCTAACCATTATTTTTGGCGTTGCGCCAACAACCGCTGTTGGAACCGACTTGGCATTCGCCGCCATCACCAAAGGCTTTGGCACTGCAGCTCACAGACTTCATGGCAACGTGAGATGGGACATTGTGCGCCTCTTATGTTTGGGCAGTCTTAGCACCGCGACTCTTTCTATTCTTGCCTTGAAAAATATTGGCCCCATTTCAAAAAATCTGACTCACCTTATCAGTCTTTCAATTGGAATCTCTGTTTTATTAACCGCGGGATCTCTTTTATTCAGAGCTAAGATTTTAAAGTGGGTACAGGACAATCCAAACGCCTTGCCAAGCGGAATAAACTTGAAAATAGCAACCGTAGCCGTTGGCGCTGTCATTGGCGTCCTAGTCACCATCTCCTCTATCGGGGCTGGCGCAATTGGCGCTACCCTCATTTTGGTTCTCTATCCATATTTAAAGCCGGCTGAAGTTGCTGGAACGGATATTGCTTATGCTGTCCCCCTCACAGCCCTAGCGGGCGCAGGTCACTGGTGGCTTGGTAATGTTCACTTCGATTTACTCTTTGGACTTTTGCTGGGCTCCATCCCTGCAATCTGGTTAGGCGCAAAGCTCTCCAGCGCCTTATCGGAGCGCACAACAAGGATTACACTCGCAGCAACCTTATTTTTAGTCGGAATTAAACTCGTCGCCTCATGATTACTCCAGAATTTTGGTCTATGCCCACTAGTATTCTTGCTACCGCCGAACTTGCCGAAAAGACGGCTACGCTCAAGCAAAGATTACTGAGCATTACCGGGAAATTCTCAAACGTTCGCTTTGCCACAAGTTTGGCTGCTGAGGATATGGTAATCACCGATGCCATCGCACAGTCCAAAGTAAAGATTCAGCTATTCACATTAGCAACCGGTCGCCTTCATCAAGAAACGGTTGATATGACCAAGACGACTGAAAATCACTATGGCGTTTCTATTGTCAAGATGTATCCAGAAGAATCTGATGTGCAAGCCTTCATTGATCAATACGGGATAAATGGCTTCTATGACGGTGAAGAGGCCAAGAAAGCCTGCTGTGGCGCCCGTAAGATCAAACCATTGAATGTAGCGCTGATTGGCGCCGATGCCTGGCTTACCGGCCAAAGACGCGAGCAATCAACCACACGGGTTGAGCTCAATTTCGAAGAGCATGATGATGCCAGAGGTATCGCCAAGTTCAATCCTTTATTTGATTGGACCGAAGCGGACATCTGGGCTTACATCAAACAAGAAAATGTACCAATCCACCCGCTGCATCTAAAAGGCTATCCCAGCATTGGTTGCGAACCCTGCACACGCCAAGTCAAAAAAGGTGAAGACATTCGGGCGGGTCGCTGGTGGTGGTTACAAAGCGATAGCAAAGAATGTGGCCTCCACGTCAACAAATAATTCATCCTTAAGAAGAACGAAGTACAGAATGCAAGAAAATAAATTGTTAGATGATCACTTGGATTGGCTTGAAGCTGAATCCATTTATATCATTCGTGAAGTGGTAGCGCAGTGCTCCAATCCAGCCATGCTGTTCTCTGGCGGCAAAGACTCTATCGTCATGTTTCACTTGGCTCGCAAGGCTTTTCAATTTGGTGATCGCCCCGTCAACCTACCCTTCCCTATTTTGCATATTGATACTGGCCACAACTATCCAGAAGTCATTGCTTATCGCGATGCTGTGGTGGAAAAGACTGGCGTGAAATTGATTGTAGGTCACGTTGAGGACTCCATCAAAAAAGGTACTGTTCGCCTACGCAAAGAAACGGATTCACGCAACGCTGCTCAAGCGGTCACCTTGCTCGAGGCGATTGCAGAGCACGAGTTTGATGCTCTCATGGGTGGCGCCCGTCGTGATGAAGAAAAAGCGCGCGCTAAAGAGCGCATCTTCTCTTTCCGTGATGACTTTGGTCAATGGGATCCCAAGGCCCAACGCCCAGAACTCTGGAATCTATATAACGCACGTATCGCCAAAGGTGAGAACATGCGCGTCTTCCCAATCTCCAACTGGACTGAGCTTGATATCTGGCAATACATTGCACGTGAGAAGTTAGAACTCCCAAGCATTTACTACACGCACAAACGTGAGGTTGTTAGAAAAAATAACTTGTTACTTCCAGTAACCGATGTCACTCCAAAATCCCCGGGGGATGCGAGCGAGGTATTGGATGTGCGCTTCCGCACCGTCGGCGATATTAGCTGCACTTGCCCGGTGCTCAGCACTGCGGCCAACCCGCTAGATATCATTGCTGAAACTGCCATCACTGAAATTACTGAGCGTGGCGCCACTCGCATGGATGATCAAACCAACGAGGCCTCTATGGAGCGCCGCAAGAAAGAAGGTTATTTCTAATGACTCAAGAAACGAATCAAAACGCGCATCAAAACGTAGTACGCTTTATCACCGCCGGTAGCGTTGATGACGGCAAGAGCACCCTGATCGGTCGCCTGCTCTATGACACCAAATCTATTTTGGTTGATCAACTGGAATCACTCTCCAAAACCAAACATGCTCGCGTCACCTCCTCTGATGCCGGCGTTGATTTAGCACTCTTAACCGATGGCTTAGAAGCCGAACGTGAACAAGGCATCACCATTGATGTGGCTTATCGCTACTTCTCAACTCCAAAGCGCAAGTTCATTGTGGCTGATGCGCCTGGACACGAGCAATACACTCGCAACTTGGTTACTGGCGCATCTCAATCAGATGTTGCCGTCATTCTGGTTGATGCGAGCCGCGTTGATTTAACCACCTCGCCAGCTATGCTATTGGCACAAACTAAGCGTCATGCTGCGATTGTTCACTTACTTGGTCTACGTCATGTGGTGTTTGCCGTTAACAAGATGGACTTGTTTAACTTTGATGAGAAGATTTTTAACATCATCAAGATTGCAATTGAAGATTTAACCCAAAAGATTGGCCTACCAAAGTCTACTTTGATACCAATTTCCGCCTTACTTGGTGCAAACGTGGTTACCGCCAGCAAAGATACACCTTGGTATAAAGGTCCCACCTTGCTGGAATGGCTGGAAAGTCTCGATACCAGCTCCCAATCTGAAAAAACAGAATTACGTTTCCCGGTTCAATACGTGGCGCGCCAAGATGGTAGCGCTTCCGATGATTTCCGTGGCTACCTCGGTCAAATTGAATCTGGCAGCATTCGCAAAGGTCAAAAGATCAAGGTGCTTCCTGGAAATACCGAAGCAACTGTCGCAGAGATCTATTTGGGCAATCGCTCAAATCGCGATCAAGCCAATGCCAATAATGAAGTTAAATCAGCGCAGACTGGTGAAGCTGCAGCCATTCGCCTCGTTGAAGACATTGACGTCTCCAGGGGCTGTCTGTTTGTGGGTACGGATGATGCAACACCACCCACTCTCAGCAAGCAAATTTCTGCGGATCTTTGCTGGTTGGATAGCGAACCGCTTTCTCTTAGTCGGAAATATGCCTTGCGTCACACCACCAATACCGTGGGGGCAAAAGTAAAAGAGATCAAGCGGGTTCTGGATGTGCAAACCCTATCGCATGCAAGCGATACCCATCCCTTAACTACCAATGAAATTGGTCGCATTGACTTCATATTGCAAAAACCAATCGTTGCGGATCTATTCGAACAATCACAGCGTACTGGCGCATTCATCCTGATTGATGAAGCCACCAACCACACGGTGGCCGCAGGCATGATTCGCGAGGCTATTGCCCAATAAGAAAAACCACCTGAGCGACTATTCAATACCAATACCTCACCATTCATTTATTACCAATACTTAAAAGGTCGCCTAGTGCCTACCGGACTACCTAGTGCCCTCATATGATTGCTGCAGTGAGGACAAGTCAATCCATCCCATACACTCAGACAATCTCCAGAATGGCAAGTTTGACAAATGGGCTTGGCATTTAACTCCGAGTTAATGCTTCCCGGCTTGGCTAAGGTGTAGCTGTCAATAGTGGCGCATGAGCTGCAAGCCATGGCCACCACTAAATAATTGGAGCCAACCTCGGCTCCAATACTGCTAATACACTCAAAGTTGCAAGAGCTACATACAAATTTATATTTTGTGCTCATAAATTAGCCTTGCTTTTCAGCCTTCATAATTTCCAACCATTTCTCATTCGCATAGTGAATACGCATTTGTCGCTCTTGGTTTGCAACTCCAATTGTGATTTTTTTATTAACCAAATCAGAATAGACATCGTCAATTTTTGAGTAGTAATACTCATAGATCTCTACCAACTTTCGATTTGGAAGCTCTTTGGCGATATCCCGACACTGCAAGGTTAAATCCTTAAACTTTTGGAGCTCAACAGCTTGTTGATCGCTAATCAAATCATTTGAACTAAACAACTTTGCTGTATTAGGATTGCCTGGAGTAATGGCGATTACATTGATATCCACATATTTTGCATCTTCCGTTTTATTAACCGCAGCAATACAAGCAGTCATTTCACGCTGAACAACCGCAATCGACTTTTGTGGCGCAACACTACCATCTGATTGCGGTTCGGCAGAAACTGCGATATTGCCGGCCAAGCCCGTAAGAGCGAGCAGGCACAACAATCTATAAAAGATTTTCATAATGATTTCCTAGTAATGTATGTGTGGGCAAATATTTAGTGATAAACAATATCTGCACGACGATTTTCTTGGTAAGCAGCTTCAGTTTGAGCAGGATTAATCGGCTTTTCTTTGCCAAAGCTTACTGCCTCTAACTGAGACTCATTTACCCCTTGAGCGACAAGCGCCTTCTTCACAGCTTCCGAGCGCTTCTCACCAAGAGCCAAGTTGTACTCAGCAGTACCTCGATCATCCGTATTGCCCTGAATAATGATGGAGGCTTTTTGCTTTTCAAATGCCTTCAGATAAGCAGCATGAGCGGCAATTGTGGAGGCGTATTTTGGATCCACGGTGTAGCTATCAAACTCAAAATAGATTGAACGCTTTCCATAAACGCTAGACTTCGGATCGCTAATCGGATCGTACGTTACCGAGCTTCCAGCATTCACAGAAGCTACGCTATTTGTATCATCTAACTTCACACTACTACAAGCGGATACGAATAAAGCTAACATTGCCAATGGCAATATTTTTACAAACTTAAACATGATGAATTTCCCAATTTCGGCCAAATTGATTCAGCCAAGCTATCAATAGAATTGATTTTTAAAGATCAATCCAAGCGAGGTAAATTACGCCTTAGCTTTGGGAGGCTTGAATGCGGAGTCTGGAAAGTTTTGCGTATGCAAGGCATCGCTTGCAAGGTTAAATTTCGTTAACTGATTTGAGGGAATAAAAAAAAACAATGGCACTTTCGGTGAGGTTGGCCGTAATGTGGCCCATCAAATTCAAAGAGCTAGCCTGATGATGTTTATCGTCGGTAGATTCATTGCCATCGTGTGCCGGCTGAGCAGCAAGACTGACGCCACAATCATTGAAGTGATGAATACGCTCGAGTGCCGCTTGGACAAAGACTCCAGCAGCCGCAACCTTGAAAACAATCAAGCAGAGGCAGATGGCTAAGACAGTCGTTTTGCTACGGGACACCATAACTTGAATTCTATACCCTATTCTTCCAGACCGCCATCTTGATGCTCCAACCAAAGCGCATTAACAATCGCCAATAAAACTGCAAAACCTAAACCTAGCACCCAAGTGAAATACCACATGGCTAATCCCTTTCAATTAATACAACGTTTTGTCGTTGGCCGCGATAAACTCAACCGTAATTTTTCCGCGCATCACCCGATATGCCCAGCTTGTGTAGGCAAGCACAATCGGCGTAAAGATCAATGCAACCCAGAACATCACTTTTAGTGTGACGTAACTTGAAGTAGAATCCCAGGCAGTTAAGCTTGCATTAGGCATTTCGGATGAAGGCAAGATAAATGGGAAGAGCGCTACCCCGGCAGTCAGAATAACTGAAACACAGGCCAAGGATGAACCCACAAAAGCCAACAGCGTCATTCTTGATTTCACAGTAACAAGAACTAACAAGCCGCCCAAATAAGCCAAACCTGGAATAATCCACAATATTGGGACAGCTCGATAGTTTGTAAACCAAGCGCCTGGTGCCCGCACCACTACCTTGGCCAATGGACTAAGTGCCGTGTTCACATCGCCGAGAGATTGAATAGCATAGCCATTAAGATGGCCCACCCAAAATCCCGCAAGCGAGAAAGCCCCCAACAACACCAAAACAAGGATCTTAGCTGCCTTCTGAATGCGCGCTTGCAGCGCACCTTCAGTACGATGCGCTAAGAAAGTTGCGCCCTGTAGCGCTAGAAGGGACAAACTAACCACACCAGATAACAAAGCAAATGGGTTCAATAAAGCCCAAAAAGAACCCGAATAGGATGAGCGCATCACCTCATCAAGTGAAAATGGAACGCCTTCAAATAAATTACCGAATGCAACGCCAAATACTAAAGCAGGCACTGCGCTTCCTACAAAGATGCCTGCATCCCACATACTGCGCCAAGCGGGATTGGGTAATTTAGAGCGGTATTCAAAACCGACCGGGCGAAAAAACAAGGCAAATAAAACCAGTAGCAAAGCCCAGTACATTCCAGAGAAGGCGGTTGCATAGACAAAAGGCCATGCAGCAAAAATCGCACCGCCAGCCGTAATAAACCAAACTTGGTTACCGTCCCAATGTGGCGCCACAGAATTAATCATCACGCGGCGCTCATTATCAGCTCTGCCAAGAATGGGCAACAAAATACCCGTTCCCATGTCATGGCCATCCATGATGGCAAACCCAATTAATAAAACGCCAACGAGCAGCCACCAAATTAGTTTTAATGTCATGTAGTCAAACATAATTTTCCTTAGCCTTTATTCGATTCCAAAGCAGCAGGCCCAAGGCGTGCGTACTTAAACATGAGATACATCTCAGCAACTAGCAACAAGCTATAAAAGCCCAAGAATCCAGCCAAAGAGCCCCACAAACTAGCTGTCGATAAAGTTGAGGCGGAAAGATGGGTTGGCAAAATACCAAACACCGTCCAGGGCTGGCGTCCAGCTTCCGCAACGTACCACCCAGCTTCCGCGGCGATCCAAGGGGCTGGAATAAACCACAGAGCCCAGCGCAGCAGCCACCTCTTCTGAATGAAGTTACCTTTAACGCTGAACCAAAATGAGAGGACAAATAATAAGAGCATTCCAAAACCAAGGCCAACCATCGCACGGAAAGACCAGAACAGCGGGGTCACGCGTGGTACTGAATCCATTACCGCCTGATCAACCATCTCTGGAGTGACTTTGCTCAAGTCTTCGCTATATTTTTTAACCAATAAGCCATAGCCCATATCGGGCTGATGCTCTGCAAACACCGCTTTAGCAACAGCATCATTTGGATGTTTGCGCAAAGTATCTAGGGCGGTAATCGCCTTCATCCCAGATTCAATACGCACGCGATTCTTTTGGCGAATTTCTTTGATACCTGGAATCACCTCAGTCGTTGAGCGCGTTGCAATCAGACCCATTGCATAAGGAATCTGTAGAGCCCAATCGTTCTTTTGCTCTTTTTCATTGATAGAAGCAATCAAATTAAATGAGGCTGGAGCAGGCTCCGTTTCCCACATTGCCTCAATAGCGGCTAATTTCGACTTTTGACTCTCTCCAACTGCGTAACCAGACTCATCACCCAGCACAATCACTGAAAGCGCCCCGGCCAAACCAAATGCCGCGGCAACCCGAAATGAACGACGGGCAAATTCAATATTGACCCCCTTCAACAAGTGCCAAGAGGAAATGCCCAATACAAAAATAGAAGCAGTGACGTAGCCAGCAGCCACGGTATGAACAAATTTAGACTGCGCGACAGGATTAAAAATAAGCGCGCCAAAGTCAACAAGCTCCATACGCATCGTGATGGGGTTAAATGCCGATCCAACTGGGTTTTGCATCCAACCATTAGCAATCAGAATCAATACAGCAGATAAATTAGTCCCTAAGGCCATCAACATAGTGACAGTCAAGTGCCCCCTCTTGGAGAGACGATTCCAGCCAAAGAAGAACAGACCGACCATCGTGGACTCAAGGAAGAATGCCATCAAGCCCTCAATCGCTAAAGGCGCCCCAAAAATATCGCCCACGTAATGAGAGTAATAAGCCCAGTTGGTTCCAAACTGAAACTCCATCGTTAAGCCAGTTGTGACTCCGAGTGCGAAGTTAATGCCGTATAGCTTGCCCCAAAAGCGTGTCATGACCTTATAAATATCATTACCACTCATTACATACGCAGCCTCCATGATCACCAATATCCAAGAGAGCCCAAGGGTAAGTGGTACAAATATAAAGTGATACATCGCAACAGCCGCAAACTGTAAACGCGATAGATCGACTACTTCTGCATTAATCATTTTTTTACCTTTTGTTGAATCTGATCAGTATTTCCGGAGATTAAATTAGTCATGGCACGCGAATCCACTGAAACCACATATGGCTTTAAGAAAATCTGCCAAATAGCCACTAACAGTAACAACTTGATGGCCATCACTATGGATAGCTGCTTCATTAATGGATTGTTTTTAAAAAAGTTTTTCACTGGATAGCGACAAGTTAATTGAAATCACCACTCACGAGATGATTGTAGGCGTCTTAAATTTTAAGAAGATGACTTAAATCAAATCTCTAGGCTTTGCAAAAATGCTTTGAGAGCAAATTCATTACCGCAACAGCAAGATCGCTCGATAGCGAGTAATAAATCTGCTTACCCTCTCTACGGGTTTTTACTAAATTATTTTTTCTAAGAACGGTAAGCTGCTGAGATAAAGTTGGTTGGTGGATCTCCAGGATTTCTTCGAGTTCATAAACACAGCGCTCTCCTTGGCTAATCTCACACATCAACAACATACGATCTTTATTAGAAAAGACCTTCATTAACTGGCATGCCCCATCGGCAGACGATGCCATTTTTTTTAAATTAATTTTGGTTTTAGCCATTGTTTTAGCATTCATGTCAATTTTTCTTAGATATTATATAAATTTATGTAATATTACACGAAACGATTTAGCCACAACAAACCCCATGAAATTTTTTGGATGAAGCTTAGCAAAAGTCTCAAAAACGAATTACTTTTAGATATAATATATTTTAATTAATTACAGATCAGAACATATGAATAAGAACTTAGGCATATCCGGACGCATCGCTTCTTACTTCCAATCCGCGCAAATTACCCCCTTGCTAGCCACTGCAATATTGCTATTAGGCTTATTCGCCATCCTGATTACGCCAAGGGAAGAAGAGCCCCAAATCAACGTCACAATGGCGAACGTATTGATCCCCTTCCCTGGAGCCACGGTCAAGAATGTTGAGAAAATGGTGTCCATTCCGGCGGAACAAGTATTGTCACAAATCGCTGGAATAGACCATGTAATGTCGGTTTCCCAAGCTGGTCTATCCGTTATTACCGTGCAATTCAAGGTTGGGGTTCCAAGAACCGAAGCTTTGGTTAGGCTTCACGACACAGTTGCCGCCAATTCTGACTGGCTTCCCAAGGGCATGGGCGTTATGGACCCCATCATTAAGCCAAAAGGTATTGATGACGTACCAATCCTAGCGCTTACCCTCTATTCAAATAATCCTTCCGTGACAGCCTTTGAATTGGAAAAGGTTGCCAATCAAATCGAATCGGACCTAAAGAGAGTTAAAGGAACACGTGAAGTTAGTACGATCGGCGGGCCAAAAAGAGCGATTAACGTAGAAATTGATCCGAGCAAGATGGCGGCACATGGCATTACATTGAGTGATGCCAGAAACGCCTTAGGATCCGCAAACCTAGGTATGCCAGTCGGCAACATTCTTAATTCGGACACCACCATTGCCATTGAATCCGGCCCTTACTTAAAAGATGCGAGTGAAGTTGGAAGCATCGTAGTTGGAATCAGAGCCGGCGCCCCCGTCTTTTTACGGGATATAGCTCAAATTATTGACGGGCCATTACAAACACAGCGCCTTGCATGGAGTGCAACACTAAACGAACAGACAAAAAAGTTTGAAGAGCACCCCTCGGTAACGATTGCGATAACCAAAAAACCTGGTGAGAATGCGATTGATGTTGCCGACCAAGTGAAGGGGCAGCTGGAGCTTCTTAAGGGAGCAATGATTCCTAAGGATGTTGAAGTTTTAGTCTCTCGGAATTATGGAGAAACAGCCAATGACAAAGCAAGCAAACTGATTCAAAAGCTTTTGTTCGCAACGCTTTCGGTGGTAGTGCTTGTCATGATTGCATTGGGTCGCCGTGAAGCTGCCATTGTGGGATCCGCAGTAGTAATAACCCTCGCAGGCACTTTATTTGCCTCGTGGGCGTGGGGATTTACTATCAATAGAGTCTCCCTATTTGCGTTGATTTTCTCCATCGGAATATTGGTGGATGACGCCATTGTTGTTGTGGAAAATATTCATCGCCATCGCACACTAAACCCTGAAAAATCTCTTAAAGAGATTATCCCAGGCGCAGTAGATGAAGTTGGAAGCCCAACAATCCTAGCCACCTTTACTGTCATTGCGGCACTTCTTCCAATGGCCTTTGTTAGCGGACTAATGGGGCCTTACATGAGCCCCATCCCAATCAACGCCAGCATGGGAATGCTCCTCTCGCTTGGCATCGCGTTTGCAATCACGCCATGGATGTCCAGAATTTGGCTTAAAAAAGAATTTACCCATCACCATACCAGCTTTGATTTTTCACGCTGGTTAGCCCCCAAATTTAAGTCAATCTTCTCGCCCTTGTTGAGTGATAGGGACGGCAAAAAAAATCGCAGGCTTCTGGGCATGGGTGTTGCAGTAGCAATTGTCATCTCAATAGCCTTGCCTATGACTGGCCTGGTAATTTTGAAGATGCTCCCTTTTGATAACAAATCAGAATTTCAAGTCATCTTAGATATGCCTGCTGACACTAAAGTAGAGCAAACTTCAAAAGTTCTCAGAGAGATGGGAAAGGCAATCGCAGAAATGCCTGAAGTCAATAGCTATCAAATCTATGCCGGAACCGCTGCACCCATTAATTTCAATGGGCTGGTTAGACAATATTATTTCCGTCAAGAGCCATCTAAAGGTGACATTCAGGTTAATCTGGTCGATAAACATCACCGCTCAGATAAGAGCCATGTCATTGCCGCTCGCATTCGCCCAACGCTAAATGAAATCGCAAAAAAATATGGCGGCAATGCAAAGGTCGTGGAAGTTCCGCCAGGACCCCCCGTTCTCGCTCCGATCGTAGCCGAAATTTATGGTCCATCTGAAGAGGCCAGACTTGCTGCAGCTAAAGGCGTGAGAAAAGTCTTTGAAAATACGCCTGGGCTAGTAGATATTGATGACAGCAGTATCAGCGACGCACCAAAAAAACTCTTATTAGTAGATAGACAAAAAGCCAATTTAATGGGGGTATCTCAGCTCGATATCATCGCCACATTGAGGGCTGGACTCTCTGGGGAAAATGTGACTTATTTGCAAGATGAAAATAAATACCCTGCTTCCATCACAATACGCCTTCCTGAAGTAAAGCAAGGCGATATCAATAATTTGCTGGCACTTACCGTTAGAAATGCGCAGCGCGATCTCGTTCCGCTGAGCAAGCTACTAATAACGGTCGATACCAAACGCGAACAGCCAATTTATCACAAAGATCTACTGCCACTCAATTTTGTAATTGCAGATACATCGGGCTCTATTGACAGTCCGCTGTATGGCCTATTTAAAGCTCGCACTAAAGTTAATGAAATTAAAGATCATGGCAACAATCCCATTAAAGAATTTTTCATTCAACAGCCCAAAGATCCATACCGTAATATTTCAATCAAGTGGGATGGTGAATCGCAAGTAACATATGAAACCTTTAGAGATATGGGCGCAGCTTATGCTGTAGGACTAATTCTCATTTACCTGCTAGTAGTAGCGCAATTTGGCTCGTATTTAACTCCACTCATCATCATGGCGCCAATTCCGCTCACCATTATTGGCGTAATGCCAGGGCACGCTCTATTGGGTGCGCAGTTCACTGCCACATCCATGATTGGCATGATCGCCCTTGCTGGAATTATTGTTCGAAACTCAATTTTGCTGGTCGATTTTATTAACCTACAAGTACGCAATGGAGTTGCATTTAAAGATGCCGTTGTTAATTCGGCGATTACTAGAGCGCAGCCTATTGTATTAACTGGACTAGCGGCCATGATGGGTGCGTTCTTTATATTGGATGACCCAATTTTTAATGGCCTGGCTATTTCTTTGATATTTGGCATCTTGGTTTCAACCGTGCTTACGCTTGTAGTTATTCCACTGCTGTATTACTCAGCATACGTAAATAGGCTAAATCGCATTATCACAACAGAAATGCAAGGATAGATAATGACCACTTGGAGCGCAGTTCGAATAATTGCCGGGATATTTATCCTACTGTCTTTGTTATTTGGGGCGTCAGCAAGCCCTTTTTACATTAGCCAATGGTTCTTGGCATTTACTGCATTTGTAGGCCTAAACCTAATGCAAAGTGGCATCACTGGCTGGTGCTTAATGGAGCGTATCTTGCGAAGATTTGGTCTAAAGCCAATAATTAAATCCAACTAAATCAAATATGAAACTCACTTTTATACCTAGAAAATTAGCTTTAGCCGGCCTATTGTTAGCTCAGGCCTACTCCCCTTTTACTTGTGCTGCAGACCTAATGGATGTGTGGAAATCGGCTCTAGAAAGAGATCCGGGTTACATATCTAGCAAATATGAACAACTGGCCGCAGACAAACATCGCGAACAAGGCACGGCGCTCTGGCTACCCAATGTAAATTTGACTGCGCAGACAGGGTCAATGACCAGCAACAGCACCACCTCAGGCGCCCAATTTTATGCTCCAGGCATGGGAACCTATAACGGCGCCAACTTCAACACCTCGATAAACAATGGCTTCAGCAATCAATATGCTCTATCGATTATTCAACCTATTTACAACAAAGAAAAGTTAGCTCAAAGCCGACAATTAAAAATGAGCTCTGATGCCGCTGATCTAGGTTGGCAAAATGCCCAACAAAATATTATTTTGCTTGTGGCTGAACGTTATTTCGATGTCTTGAGCGCTGAAGAGACGCTACGTCTGATGAATGCAGAACAGTCGGCCATTCAAGAGATGAGGAATGAGATTTCTAGACGCGTCAAACTGGGAAATGCTACGCAAACCGATCTTGAAGAGGCCAATCAAAACCTAGACACCATGAAGTTGAAAATAGTCAATCTTCAAAGTGATCTTGAAATTAAAAAATTAGCGCTCAATGACTTATTAAACAATAAGGAAAGTATCAAGAAACTCAGCGTTAATTTGGACTATTCACAATTTAAATTAGAACCTCTTGCTGCTTATGTCGATAAATTAAAATCCAATAATATTCAGCTAAGAGCGTTGGCAACCCAGGAATCCATCGCCAAAGAAGAGGTTTCGAAGTTTGACCTTAGCTCTTCAGCAACATTGGATGCCGTAGCGCAATCTTCTCGCAATATCCTTAGTGGATCAGGAGATTTCGGGACTGCTAGCAATACGAACACTAACTACGTTTTAGGTCTAAGACTAACTGCCCCTTTATATACAGGTGGCTATAGGGACTCAAAGCAACAAGAATCCATTCTTTTGCTCGAAAAAACTCGCTCTGATATTAATCAGACAACCTTAAACCTTGAAAAGACTCTTAGAACACTCTGGTATTCACTGCACTCGTCCAAAGATAGATTGTCAATCTTAAAAAATAGCCAAAAATCCAGCCAAGATAGACTTGAAAGCACCAAGAAAAGCTATGAAGTTGGATCCCGAAACAGCATGGAATTATTAGCCGCTCAGAATGAGGTGATTAACAATCAATACTCCCTCTATCAAGAACAGGTCAATAACCTTTTAAACCGCCTGCGACTAGCAAGTTTGACTGGTGATTTAACTGAACAAGACTTAAAACTAATTAATTCCTACTTGAAATAAGGACTTGTTCGCGATTTCTTTTGCAGTGCACATAAGGGTTAACATTATATTTAATTATATTTTATTAACTTATAATTCAACTAGTCCGCATCGGTATTGGACGCCATTTAAAAACGAAAACGCCTAAAGGAAGCTGATTTAATAATGTCAAAAATTGTCATCTTAGGAGCTGGAATAGCTGGGCATACCGTTGCCAGACACCTCAACAAGTTGGTCGGCAAAGATCACGAAATCACTGTGATTTCTCCAAATGCTAAATGGAACTGGATTCCTTCAAACATTTGGGTTGGCGTAGGACAAATGACTGAGGAAGAGGTTACCTTTGATTTGGCGGAGATCTATAAAAAGACATTCGTTAAATTTAAACAAGCGAAAGCGCTATCGATCCACCCAGATGGGGACTCAAGCCAAGATCAAGGTTTCGTTTCTATCGAGTACACCACTCCAGAGAAATCAGGCGAAACCGAAAAAGTATCCTTTGACTATCTGGTGAATGCTACAGGCCCTAAACTGAACTTTGGGGCCACCCCAGGCTTGGGACCTGATCAAGGATATACCGTCTCAGTCTGCACAGCCAAACATGCCATTGAGGCAAACCATAGGCTTCAAGAAATCATCCAAACAATGAAGGATGGCAAGAATGCCACTATCGTGATTGGCACTGGTCATGGGATGTGCACGTGCCAAGGTGCTGCATTTGAATACATCTACAACGTTGACCACGTATTGCGAGAAGCAAATGTTCGAGATAAGGCTGATATTGTTTGGCTAAGCAATGAATATGAATTAGGCGACTTCGGCATGGGTGGAGTTCACATTGAACGCGGT
>Ga0316224_1002730_pt1 | contig 15641 bp, 10 predicted proteins | sample TBH18013metaG_FD_206254 | JGI IMG/M metagenome (GOLD analysis project Ga0316224, IMG submission 206254) | Freshwater microbial communities from Trout Bog Lake, Wisconsin, USA - TBH18013 | ecosystem: Environmental > Aquatic > Freshwater > Lake > Hypolimnion/Profundal zone | place: USA: Wisconsin... | reverse complement strand
TTGAAGGAACAGGGGTTGGATTAGCTTTGTCTAAAGGATTCATAGATTTGCTCAAAGGTGATCTGACGGTTGAAAGTAAAAAGGGAGATGGGTCATCATTCCATGTTTTTCTTCGTCATGGTAAGGACCATATTAATTCGGACGAAATTATTCTGAAAGACAAAAACTATGACCGTATCGGAAGACAAATTGAGACAGACGCGGAATCTTCAGTTAAAACACAGGATAAGGAAATGGAAAAGAATATAAAACAGCACAATAGTTTTGATTTCCCATTTTCAATTTTGATAGTTGAAGATAATTCTGATGTGCGGTCCTTCATAAAGAATTGTCTTCTGGACAAATATAAAATCTTTGAAGCCTCAAATGGAAAGGAGGCTTTGGACAAAATTGACCAAGAAGAACCTGATCTTATTATTTGCGATGTGATGATGCCTGTGATGGATGGACTAGAGTTCACAAATAAGCTGAAATCGGATATTAATATTTGTCATATTCCTGTGATTCTACTTACTGCACGGTCATCACATGAGGAGAAGATTGAGGGATTGGAGACTGGAGCTGATTCATATATGCCTAAACCATTTAACAGTAGACACTTATTGGTTAGGGTCCGTAAATTAATCGAAACCAGACAAAAGATTAGGAAACACTATCAGGAAAACATGCTTTTGCCAAATACTGGAGAGAACAAAATTTCTCAACTGGATAACTCTTTTCTAAAACGATGCGTTAAAACCATCGAAAAAAACATACAGAATAGTGATTATGGAGTCGAAGAGCTAAGTACAGAAATTGGTCTCTCAAGAGTACATGTTTACCGGAAAATAAAGCATCTGACAGGTTTATCTGTAAGCGAGTTCATACGAAACATAAAACTAAACAAGGCCGTAGTTTTATTAAGAGAAAGTGGAAAATCTATCTCTGAAGTGGCTTATGAAACAGGGTTTTCAAGTCCTTCTTATTTTTCCAAAAGTTTCAAAGATTATTTGAAGATATCTCCAAGCGAATTTGTTCAGAGTAATACTAATAATGGTTGATCCTGACTTTCAGGATCAACCATTATTAGTATTATTATTTGGTTCTTCATTCAGGAATCCCAGATTTTTGTTTATTTATGATACTATCCCAAATGTTGTTGAGCTTATAAATTGTTACCCGGTCACATTTAACGGATCCTCCTTTGCAATAAGCTCTTAAGCAATTGAATACTTCATTTGGGAAAAAGATATCCGTCATAGCAACCCTACCTGATTGACCGAATAACTCAATTGATGCTAAATCGATAATGATGTGCATTGAAATGATCTTTTCAGGTTTTAATTCTCCCGAATACTGAATTCCACTAAAATCCTTAGAAAAATCGTTTTTGCCAGAATTCAGCCGATCGATTTTGAATTTATTTGTTTGATTACTGTATCCTACGATGATGTTCTCCCCTTTTGAATTAGTGAGTTCAAATCCAAATTCATTTGCAAAACCTGTTTGAGGTAATGAAAAATCAGCAATTATCTCAATTGGAGATAATCCAAACGGGACCTCCTTAGTCAAATCTTTATTTCCCGAAGCAATAAAAGGATTTAGAGTAATCTTTCTTTCCCGAAGCTGTTCAATTTCATCTATAGGATTTGAAATAATATTATACTCATCTCTACCTTTTTCAAGATTCAATTGACGGGGGAAAGTCATAGCACTGCGCCATGGTTTGGTCGGAACACTGGTTGCATATTGCCAGTTACTCATCCATCCAATGGAAATACATCTCCCGTCATTCTCGGGAATTCCCGAAAAAGTCACCCCTGCATAATTATCCTTACCATAATCGATCCATCTGGTCTTCTCATTATCAGACATAAAGTGATGTCCATCAAAATTGCCTGTGAAATATTGAGTTGCCGACCCTCCATTCGGCCCGCCAGGATTCATGCTCACCAACAGTACCCATTTTGATTCCTTTTTTGAATTATTCACTACCATTTTGATCAAGTCGGGGCATTCCCAAACACCCCCATGCGCACCAAGATTTTTACCAAATTCACTTTCAAAAGCCCATTTCTTCAGGTCGGTCGACGAATAGAACTGAATACAATTACCTGCCGCTAATGCCATGATCCATTTATTTGTTTCTGCATTCCAAGATACTTTTGGGTCACGAAAATCTCTTAATCCAGGATTTGGAACAATCGGATTTCCAGCATATTTAGTCCATGTCCGACCTTTATCTAAACTATAGGCCATTCCTTGAGTCTGAAAGTTATCCTTCCCCGCTTTCTCAAGAACTGGGGAATGGTAGCAAAAGATCGCAATCATGGCAGGTTTATCCGGTTTTCCTAATCCAGATGTATTATTATAATCAACTAAGGCACTACCCGAAAAAATATATCCAAGACTGTCTGGATAAAGTGCAATTGGCAAGTGCTGCCAATGAACCAAATCAGTACTGACAGCATGACCCCAATGCATAGGTCCCCAGATCATTGACTCAGGATAATATTGATAAAAAAGATGATATTCTCCCTCGAAAAATACAAGTCCATTGGGATCATTCATCCACTTTGAGGGTGGAGAAAAATGGATAAGAGGGCGGTAAGGTTCACTATATTCAGCAATGATTTCCTTTTTCTTCCCTCTGTTGATCTGACATGAAAGAAGCAGAAGCATGCTGGAAAATAAAGAAAGTAGTAACAGATTACGGAATTTCATTAATTTGGGGTATTAATAATATTACAAAATTTTTCAAGTTTTAGATCCTGGTCATCATAAAGTAATAATTTCTTTTGTGATGAAAACAAGAATACGGAAGGGTATTTCCTGGGTCCGAAACGAGTGATAAACTGGTCTTTTTTATCTTTTAATATCAATACGTTTCTATTACCAATAAGATTTTTTCCATATTGGTTTAAGAATTTGCTTACAGATGCTTTATCATCCAAGGTAATGAGGTAAATTGCAACTCGCTTAAATTCGCTAATACGACTGCTTAATGTTTGAATGGTCTGTTGACAATGGTCACAGGTAACATCGAAGAATATGAATAGCGTTTTTTTACCAACCTCCAAATTTTTGTTTGTGAAAGGTGTATTATCAAATTTGTAAAGAATAAATTTTGGAATAATTTCAACAGGTTTTTGTGCCGAACTGCTTGTCAATAATGAATTGACAAGCAGGATGATCAGTGAAATCTTAACGATTTGAAAATTTACTTTCATTTTTAGGATCATAATAGAATCATCTTAACATACTCTTATTAAGCTTGACAAGATTAAAATTGCTAATTTGAGGTACACTATTTGAACCTTCGACTTTTAGCAAGTTGTATTGATAAACTGGGAAGAACAATGCTGTCATTACTTTTTCTCCATTATCGATAAATAGTTCTATTGAGGTTTTATCTATCAATATCTGGATATTCGTAATCAAGTTTGTTTTAGGGATAAATGGGCAGGATATAATCTGTTTGAATTGATTGTTAAAGTCAACTTGTCCTGATCCACTCCTGTCAATAGAAACCAACCCACTGGTTTTGTCAAAATTGATGATTAATTTCTCCTTTGAATCCCCTAATGTGAAAATGAATTTGTCTGATTTATTAAAGTCGAGAGTGAAATTAATTTCATAGCTTCCTGTCTTTATTGTTTTATTATTTGACAAATGAATTGAATTTACAGCCGTTTGAATTAGCGTATCAACTGAACTTGTTTCATAATTTTTAAATTCTTGTACTGGGAGGGTTTTTAAACCCAATCCCTGAGTCCCATTGACTAGAGACATTACCCTAGGAACAGTCATGGTGCTTCTCCAGGTGGTTGTTGGAACCTTATCCGCATAACTCCAATTACTCATCCATCCAATCATTATTCTTCTTCCATCTGCTGAAGGAATATTGTTATAGGTTGCTCCTGCATAATTATCAGCACCATAATCAATCCAATTGATGTTAGTGGATTCTGTCGTATAGGTTGTCCCATCAAAATTTCCGATAAAATATTGAGTTGCTGTACCACCATTTGGTCCTCCGTTGCAACTTACCATTAATACCCATTTTGTTGTTGATGTACCCCCTACAGGCAACTCAAAAAGATCAGGACATTCCCAAACACCTCCATGCGCACCAACATCCGCACCAAAATCGCTCAGAAATTGCCAGTTTTTCAAATCAGAGGAGGTATATAAATTCACCTTATTACCCGCAGCCAAAACCATAATCCACTTCTGACCCAATGGATACCAGAAAACCTTTGGGTCTCTAAAATCAGGGACTCCCGGATTCGGTAAAACGGGATTTGCCAGATATTTAGTCCAACTAACACCTTTATCGTTGCTATATGCAAGACTTTGATATTGCTGGGATCCATTATGTGTGAAAATAGCAACCATCGGATCTTCGTTTCCATTTTTAAAACCTGAAGTATTATTAATGTCAATTACAGCACTCCCAGAAAAAATCGTTCCTAAATTGTCTGGAGACAATGCAATAGGAAGATCTTGCCAATTAAAAAGATCAGTACTGGTGGCATGACCCCAGTTCATCGGTCCCCAAACGTTCCCATTTGGATTATATTGATAAAACAGATGATATTGTCCTTTATAAAAAACTAATCCGTTTGGATCATTCATCCAGTTTCTGGGGGGGGTAAAATGGTAGAAAGGCCTGTAGTCAGATTCATTTAGTAGTACTACTTTACTGGAATCAACAGTTATTACCAGAATATTCTGATTGTCGCTTCCTGTATTTTTTTTGCAAGAAGCTGATACAAGCGAAATAAAAATAAGAAACAGGGTTATCTTTATCATTATATAGTTAGAATGAAAAAGAGTCTTCCGAAGATTACTCCCCCGGAAGACTCTATATAAATTATTTTGTTTTCAGATAATCAAGGGCATTTTTATATAGCAGCTCTATAGTTGACTGATAAACATTTCCTGTATTTTGGTGCCATTCAATCCCCCCAATTCCAATAAATATACCTGATCCCTGGAAATCATCTTTTGGTTTGAGTTCAAGCACACCTGCCATATAATAGTCACCTATTCCATCCCACTGTCCAAGCCAGACCGCATTGTTATCGCTTACAAACTTGGTATAGGCAGTTTCATTGTCATTAGGAAGTCCCCCCTCAAATTCCGGGATTCTAACGATTACTGCATTATGGTTTTCTTTCCAGCCGGAACCAATTACAGGGAATGTAATTCTTCCATCAGATTGAGTTGTCATTGTTATCCCCTTGTATAATGGATGGCTACTCTGATCATGTTTTTCGTGAATGTTTACACCTACACCCCATATATCCGGATTGAATCCACCTGGACCTTCATCAAATCCCATAAAATAGTTCTGGGTAATTCTTCCTAAAGTCCAAAAATATTGAATGGCATATTGGTTTAAAAGTAAATTACCACCATCCTTATAATATTGGGTCATCTTGGAAACAACTGTCGGATCAGTAGCAATAGCCGGCATAATATGGCCTGCAACTACGTCGAAATTCCACCACATTACACGGATCTGGGTTAAATCGACAGTTCCATTTTTTACCTGATCGAACGATATATATCTCGATTTAGGATAATTTTTGAATAGCCATTGACCACCGGCAATTTCATCATCATCTCCTAAACTCATCAACGCAGTTGAATCAGCATAAACCCCTAAATATCCAATCATTGTTGCTCCGACTTTAAATGGCAGGTAGACAGTATTAGAAACTTTCCCTGCACTGTTTGTTGTCACAAAACTGAGCATGTAGCTCGCTGCAGGAAGATTATTGATCTGATAAGAGGTTATGGTTGGGCCAAGATCGATTGTATTGTCTCCTGCTTTAATCTCAATTTTGGCAACTGGTTGATCAGGAGTACTCCAGGTCAATAATACGCCATTATCATTTTGTAGAGCACTAACGCTTTTTACAGGAGATGCCCCATCACGGGTAAACCGAACTGTCTGTCCTAATGAAGTATTCCCCTGAGTATCGCTTATCTTAACAGTAAAACCATACGCCTTATTCGTCTCAACAATACCATATTTATAGGTGGTTGAGCCCATTTTTAGCGGGATAGGAGCTACTCCGTCATTAACAGTTACGCTTAAGCTGTCCTTTCCGGTTGGCAAACTCCATGAAAGCGTTACGGTATCACCTGTTAAGGTATACTGAAGATTAGAAACTGCAGCTAATTTGGTCGGGATGACAATAATGTCGCGTTTTTGGCAACTTATTATAGTAAGGATGAATCCCAGTAATATTATGTAGTTAAATATATTTTTCATTGTTTTGTCGTTTTATGATAAACTATTTATAAGATATCTTAAAAATCACCAAATTACTGGATATATCCATAGTTTTGTTTATATAAACCATGGCTGAATCTGATTTGATTAAGTGGAATGGGACAATATTCATCCCGGTTTTTTGTAAATAACCCGTCTTTCAGATAGGCCCTCTTTGTTTTCTCTACCTGGAAATAGGCATTCAGATATGTATCAGCAATCCCCCATCTTACAAGGTCGAAGAAACGGTTTCCCTCCATCGCAAATTCGAGTCTTCTTTCCCATCTCAATGCATTCCTTGCAAAATCCTGTGTCCAGTTGCAATTTATTCCGTCCTGATAAGTATTTACAAAATAATTTGACTCAGGTTGTCCATTGGCTAATTTAAGTAATGCTGTGCTGTTAGCTGCTCTTGAACGAATTTGATTGATAATTGGCAGTGCTTCATTTTGGCGGCCTAATTCAATTAAGGCCTCAGCTTTCCAAAGTAAAACATCCGCGAACCTTATGATAATCTTGTCTTTTGTATTGGCATAGAATGGACCAACCTGAGTATAATGCCCTTTCATCACATTCTCTTTTAAGGATGCAAAAACACCGTATACAGCAGGAGTTCTGTTCCAGCTAACCTGGTAAATAGTCGTAGGATCATACACGTAGTTATGCCCCGGAATTGCAATTGTGTGATCAATTCTGGGATCAACAGTATTTGTTGTCAGATCCAGATCTGAGTTATTGAAATCCGTAAACATTGGTAATCCGTCTGCCCCGGTCTTAAATGCATTTGCTAAATTTTGACTAGGTTTGTGAAAATCGCAGCATCCAATCCCCATAGGAGTTGCTAAGACATCGCCGAAATTTAATCTTCCAAACATTGTCCCATCATCTTTGGAATACTGAACTGAGAAAATTGATTCAATTCCATTCTCAAAAGAACCTTCCAGGAAATTATTTGCAAAATCGGGCTGAAGCTGATAAGAGGAGGCTATCACTTGATTAGCAAGCGTTACAACTTGATTCAGCTTAATTTGATTAATTCCGGTAACATTGTTCTTTTCATCCTGCTCATAAGCCTGATAAAGTCTTGTTTTTGCTAAATATGCTGTAGCTGCAATCTTGTTAGCCCTACCTATCTGTGTTTGGTTAATTGGTAAATTGTCTACACCAAATTGAAAATCCGTTGCTATTTTTTCCCATATGGAGTCGTTTGACAAGGCTTTGTTTGAAATTAGAGCATAATTATTGGTCGGAACAGTTTCATCAATATAAGGAATATATTTATACATTATTTTCAATTGGAAGTACCAATGTCCACGTAGAAAACGCATCTCTGCCTCTCTTGTCTTTTTCAGTGGATACTGTGCTTCAGTGACATTGTTCAGATTTCCAAGTGCAGCATTTACTCTTGAAATTGCCTCGTAATATTGAAACCATTGACCGTCAATTTCGCCAATATCACTCCGAACATCTTTGAAAATCTCGAAGAAGTAGAATTCCTGGATATCTGATTCATCACGTCCTCCTTTATATGCATCGCCTGAGCGCACATTTCCATAAGGCCAAAGACTCCATGGGGTAATGTAATGATCGTTCCCTAGTTCTGCATATGCAGCTGTAACTAATTGTTCGGTACCTGTTGAAACCTGAGCATTACTTAATTGTGCCTTAGGGACAACATTTAAGAAATCTTTATTACATGAGCTCAGTGTTGCTATAGAGCCCAATGCTACTATTGAGTAAAAAAATAGTTTAATCTTTTTCATAATCTGAATTTTTAACTTAATGAAATTCTGGTATTAATGATCATTGCTAGAAAGTTACCTTTAATCCACCAGTTAACATGGTTGGAATTGGGTATCCATATGTTGGTGTTTCAGGATCAACTCCGGTAAAGTTCTTGCTTTTAAAGGTCAACAGATTTTGTCCACTGAGGTAAGCATATATTTTGCCAAGGTGAAGTTTTTCCGCAATGGTTCGTGGAATTGTATAGCCAATCATCAGATTGCGTAATTTCAGGTAAGCACCGTTTTCGATAAAGTATGTCGAAAATCTCGTCTCGTTATTTCTATCCGTACTTGTTAATGCAGGTATTGTTGATTTTGTGTTTGTCGGAGACCATGCATTCAACAATCTGGTACCTTTATTGGAGCCGGTTTCATTGATGCTCCAGAAATCAGTCATTGATTTGACATCGTAGACATTTTCATCAATCCTTCCTACACCCTGGAAAAACAAGGTTAAGTCAAATCCTTTGTAAGTAAAATCAAAATTAAAACCATATGTGTAATCTGGTGTCGGATTTAAAATCCAGGTTTGATCCCTGGAATCAATGATTCCATCTCCGTTAAGGTCCTTATACCTGATTCTTCCGAGGCCTTTCCCAAGTTGTTCCGCAGAATTGGCAACCTGATCCTGACTGGTAAAGAGTCCATCGGCCACGTAACCATATCCTGATCCCCAAGGATGTCCCAATATATTGTCTGTTGTTCCATTTCCTCCATAAGTATTTACAACAGAAGAAGGTAGAGTAGTGATTTTATTTCTGTAGGTTGAAATATTTCCGGTAATATCAAATGATAACTCAGAGCCAATTTTACCACGATAACCCAAAGCAAATTCGATCCCTTTATTTTGCATACTGGCCCCATTAAGCCATTGATTTCCTCCCTCACCAATGACCGCAATATAGGCAGGTTGGACAAGCATACCAGTTGTTGTTTTAACAAAATAATCAACAGATCCATATATCTTCTGATCAAATAAACCATAGTCCAATCCATAGTTTGCCTGGGTTGTTGCTTCCCATTTCAGATCTGGGTTACCTGCCTGGATTACCTGATAACCGGATGATAGATTTCCTGATTTTGATCCTGAAATATCATATGCTGTACCATTGGGTGAATTCCAGGTAGGATCTCCTCCGCTATAGTTGGTTTGATATAAAGTCTGGCTTGCTGTAGCGTTAATGTAATCCTGGCTTCCGGTTTTTCCCCAACCGTAACGTAATTTTAGATCTGAGATATATTTGAAATTGTCTTTGATAAAATCTTCTCTATTTAATCTCCAACCTAAGTTAAACGCAGGAAAAAATCCAAATTTATTATTAGCTCCAAATCTGGAAGAACCATCATATCTAAAAGTTGCAGAGGCAAGATATTTCTGATCGAAAACATAGTTGACCTTACCAAAATAGGATAAAAGTCTATATTCGACTGCAGAACCACCATTGTCCTTTAATCCTGTACCTGCATCAAGGTACATATAATTTGGATCCTGGCTGGCAAAAACCTGACGCTTTGCCCAGAAACTGTCATCTGTTTCCTTATAAATTTCATTACCAGCAACCGCATCCAACACATTTTTGCCCCAGGTATGCTGATAATTCAATGTATTTGTCCAAGTCAGTTTTAATGAATGAGACTGGTTACTTTGAACACTGTTGATTGGGTTATTCAGATAACCTGAAACATAAGCAAGTTGCATATCTCTTTTGTAATAGTCTCCATAGTCAACACCTAAGCTTGTTTTTAAGTGCAGATCTTTAATAACTTCCAAATCAGCAAAGGCATTCCCAAATAACCTGAGGTAATTATAATGGTTTTGTTTATTGTCTTGTAATAGCCTTACCGGGTTTTGACGATCATTCATTCCTCCAAATGGACCACCCCAACCGATTCCATCGACTGTATGCACAGGAATTATTGGTAAAGCCTGTAAGGCAGGGTTAAGTACTCCTGGATCCTGAACCTCAGATGTCGTACTCATTGTAAAGTTTTCTCCGACGAGCAATTTATTATCCAATAATTTATAATCTGTATTTAACCTTGCTGTTATACGTTTAAATTCAGTCGTTTTTACAATTCCCTGATTATCTAAATAATCAACAGAAAACATAGAATTACCTTTATCTGTGCCATGAAGTACAGAGATATCATAGTTTTGAGTAATAGCGACCTGAGAAATCTGTTTGAACCAATTTGTATTTGCAGTCTTCATCGTTTGTGTAGTGGTATCGACATACTGTGGCAAATTAATTTGATTTAGGACTGGGTTTCCTTTAGCATCATACCCCCATTTAAATCCATAATCAAGATAATGGCTTAATGGTGCACCATCATTAGCACTAGCTTGCCAAACAGCTTTCCCATATCCTTGTGCGTCAAGAACACTCATTCTAGTATTATAAAATGAAAAGCCTCCGCGAGCAGATGCAGTGATTTTGAATTCTCCTTTTTTTGCTTTTTTGGTTGTAATAATAATAACCCCATTAGATGCCCTAGAACCATAAATTGAAGCTGCAGATGCATCCTTTAAGACCTGAATAGATTCGATATCGTTTGGATTTAATTCATGCATACCGGCTGTTGTTGCTACACCGTCAATAACGAATAAAGGGTTAGTCCCATTGATTGAGCCAATTCCCCGGATATTGATATTCACATTTGAACCACTTGGTGATCCATCAGTAGTAATGACCATGCCAGGAACCATCCCTTGTAAGGCCTGAATCGGGTTATTATTGGGCATTTTCTCCAATTCTTTCACTGAAACGACTGAAACAGCACCAGTTAAGTCCGCTTTCTTTTGACTCTGATATCCAGTCACAATAACCTGGTCTAGCTGTGTTAATGTTTGTGCCAGTTGGATATTTATTACTGCCCGTCCCTGAATGTTGATTTTTTGGGTGTTATATCCCAAATAGGAACAAATTAACAATCCTTTACCAGATGGCACCTTAATTATAAATGAACCATCTGCATTAGAAAGTGTGCCCGTTGTAGTACCATCTACCATAATCGTTACACCAGTAAGTAGTTCACCATTTGTTGCATCCTTGACAGACCCTTTTACAGTAATCTCCTGTGCAACAGCCATAAATGGCATAGAAAGGAATACGATGCCCCAAAGGACATTCCTTAGAAAGCATTTAATCATTTTTTTCATGTTAGACATTTTTGTAAATTAAAAAATTGAGATTCATTGGTTTAAGAAAATATAGAGTTTTGAATTATCTCCTTTGTGTAAATTGGTGTTGCCCCAGCCTGTGAGGCGACATAGGCGCCAATAGCGCAAGCTTCCTTTAAAGCTTGGTTAATTTCTTTATGACCAAATAATGCAGCGAGGAACCCAGCTAGAAAAGCGTCGCCGGCACCGACAGAATCAGCTGTGATAACCTTATACCCTTGGTGTTGAAAGACGTTGTTCTCATGAAGTACTATTGCTCCATTTTTCCCCTTTGTGACAATTAAAGTTTTTATTTTTAGAAGCTTATAAAAAGAATTCATCCTTTCATCCATAGTTCCTGATAATTGATACCAATCAGAGATTATCATAAGCTCTTCATCGTTTAACTTTACTATATCAGAATAAGACAAAAGAATTTTAACAATTTCTTCAGTATCATAGGGAGGTCTGAGATTTACATCCATGATTTTCAGGATATCATTTTTCAACAATTCCATCAGCGTGTTTCGGGTAACTTCGCTACGAGAAGCCAATGATCCAAAAACAATAGCTTTAGAATTCCCTGCCTCTCTAATCAGATCGTCATTCAGGTGAATCTCATCCCATGCTACTGGTTTGCAAATCTCATAGGTAGCACAGTTATGCTCATCCAAATGAACCAAAACTTCACTTGTTGGCAATGTTTGATGTACCTGAATTAAATCAGTTCTTAATGATGAATCCTGAAGGAAAGCGATCAGTTCAGAGCCTTTTGAATCCGTACCAACACTGCTCGCGATTGTTGCGTTAATATCGAATCGTGATAAATGAAGTGCGACATTCATAGGCGCTCCACCAGGCAGAGGACCTGAAGGCAGATTATCCCATAAGACCTCACCGAAACACAAAACCTTACCATTCTTTTCCATGACTCTCTGTTTTTTATTGTTTTTTATTTCTTTTCTCAGTCAATTCAAGTTGAATTTGTTCAAGCGATTTCCCTTTTGTCTCAGGAATGACTTTCCAGGCAAAGATGAAATGAAGAACCATCATAAATGCGAAAAATGCGAAGATTGCACCTCCTCCAATGGCAGGGGAATTAGTAACAACCGGAAATGTCCAGCTTACCAATGCGGCCATTACCCAATGGGTAAAACTTCCCAGTGCTTGCCCTTTTGACCGTACTTTATTTGGAAATATTTCAGATATAAATACCCAGAGAACAGCACCTTGTGAAATCGCAAAGAATGCAATGAATCCTATCAAATAGACCATTACAGAATAGCCATTAAATGAGGACTGATAAAAAGCATGTGAAATCAGACTTAGAAAGACGATCATTCCAACTGATCCGACCATTAATAAGGTTCTGCGACCAACCCTATCTATCAGGAATAATGCAAGAAGAGTAAACAGCAAGTTAGTCCAGCCAATCGCAATCGATTGAAGTAAGGCCGCATTAGCCGTCAGACCGGTCAATTCAAAAATACGGGGAGCATAATATATTATTGCATTGATGCCTGCCAATTGATTAAACATGGCAATCAAAATGGTGCAGACAACCGGAAATGAGTGCTCGCTGCTAAATAGGTTTGTACTCGATTTAGAATGGTCCTCATTTAATGAATCAATTATTTGATTTACTTCGAGTTCAGGATCTTCAAAACCTAGGTGTCTGAAAACATCCTTAGCCTCCTGTTTCTGATTTTTAAGCAGCAACCACCTAGGACTGGCGGGCACTTTAAACAACAGCAGAAAGAAAATAAAAGCAGGAACTGCCTCTACAGCGATCATTGTGCGCCAGGAATCGGGAGAAATCAGTTTTGCAATAAAATAGTTTGATAGATAAGCGACCAAAATTGCCGTTACAACATTAAACTGGTTAAAAGCTACAAGTTTTCCCCGGATTTTAGCAGGTGAAATTTCTGCAATATACATAGGGACAACTACCGAAATACCTCCAACAATCAGTCCCTGAATAAACCGGAAAAATAAAAGCATGCCCCAATTCATCGAGGCGGAGCTTCCAATTGCAGCCACTGTAAAAATAAGGGCTAGCGCCTGCAGGGTTTTTCGGCGACCAAATTTATCACTAGGTTTTCCAATTATAGTTGTACCGATTATTGTGCCTATTAAAGCGATTGCGACCGTGAACCCCAGTTCGAATTTTGACAATTGAAAAAGCGTTTCAAGAGCTGCTGTGGTTCCAGAGATGACTGCAATATCAAAACCAAATAAAAATCCCCCAAGGGCTATTACAAGTGCATTTAAAGATGCTTTGTTGTTTGTGTTCATTTTTAACGTTAGTTTGAATTATTTCACAAATCTATCTCCGCATCAAAAAAAAGACTTCCACGAATGTTACCAATACTATCCCAAATGATACATTTTCATTTCTTTGGTGATTTCCTATCAAGCATGTTACATTTTGTCATTCATGTTACATCAGAAGACAGAAGGAATGATATTCTGATTTGTTGATTCAGAATTTAATTCAAAAATTTAAACGCTAAGGTGACTGATAAGATTAGATTACCCTTATTCCGTTTTTGAAAAGTGTTATTTTCCTTCGATTTTCTGTGAAAAGGTGATTTGCTAGATTCCATAATTTATGTTTTTAACCTTATTGTCGAAAACAATCATGATAATAGATGAACACTCATATTGAAGAAAGGATAATTCGGGATAAATCGAAATGATTGTTACCAGTCAAAATTGTTTAAAATTGGAATTTCGAAGTTTGCAAAAATGGATTTGTTGCCCATTCCCATTTTTAAAGTAGGATCTTATTTAATTCATTGGAAAAATTAGACAAGATTTAGGTGTCAGATAGGTAACTATCAGCATTCGATCTTACTTAATTTTTACCGCGGACCTATAAATTTGAGAAATTTAATATTCGAAGTTTATGACCCATTGTGCATGGTTCAAAGAGATTGTCGGGTAAACCTTATATGGTCATCAAGAATGGGAAGTAGTGAGGGTAGAAATGTATTATTAAATTTCATCGATCGTTCATCAAACCAAGAATCTTTGAACCACAAGATGGATCATAGAAAACGATTCTTTCCTTTGGGGGTTTGGGATTACCTCTATCTAAGCATGAAGGTTAATATAAATTGTTACGCAGAGTAAAATAAACGATACCATTCCCAATGTTTCCAATCCTGGCAATTTAGGGGTGATAATCGGGTCAAAAAATAGATTTTGTCCGAAAGTCAGGCAAGAAAAAGGGAGTTAAAAGATTTGAACTTTTTAACTCCCTGATAATTAGTGTAGCGAGAACCGGGGATGATCCGGTGACCTCATGATTATGAATCGTAAGTGACACCTATTTAATAAATTGTAATTCAGTGTTTTATGCCTCTGTAAAAATAGTTAAAAAAACTATTTGCAAACACTCTAAAAACTAAAAAAAATGACATAGCCCAAATATTGACTTTATGTAAAGCAGTATTTTGGTCTTCTGATGTCAAAATAATCAGATTAAAAAGTGTTTCCCAAAAAACATTATGTGAAATATAGCTTGAATAATCCGGACAACAGCAACCACTTTAAACATTGGCAATATTGATATGGCATAAGTGGGATTTGTTATTCCCTTCATAAAGGCAATTCCGTAGGATCGGTAAAACTTTCTCACAGGGGGGATTTTATCAAGCTCAACGGACATGGTTGCAATTTCAAAAAAAGCCTCCTTATTCTTAAGCTTAAGAAATTTAAGTTGATGTTCCTGGTATTCAATTATGGCATCATTCTCGATTATCATCATTTCATACCGGGCGTTAATTTCATCCCATTCGGGTCGAGGTCCATTCAAATCATTATTAGACATTTAGATAAAAGATTTTGTATTAGGAAATAAGATATTATTGAATCATTATTAATTTAATGTTTGTCATTGGTCCTTAAGTGTAAATTTTCGTTCGATGCTCTCGGCAAATCTGCGTCTTTATACTCTTTTAATCGGTATTTCAGTACCGCCTTTTCTTCGGTAACTTCTGTATATCTCTGTCTCTCTATTATCAATTGCTCTTCCAACCATGCCATTCTTAATTTTTGCTGCTCAATAATTTGCTCTAACGATGAGTTGGATTTATTCACAACTGGTTCAATGGTCTGAATAGTCAACATTTCACCAACACCAGTTAAAAGCCAGGCAGTATTAAGTTCTGGATATACGTTGGAAATCTTGTTCAGCTGCAGCCGACGTATCGATTCCCCTACATTATTCACATAACCATTTGATAAACCTACGTTTTTTTCAAATTTACCCTGACTTATATTCAGGTGATCTAAAAATTTAATGAGTCTTTCCTTGGTTGTCATAATCTAATGTCTTGAATCTCGTTCGTACTATCACTCAGTATATCAATTATTTGTCATTTTTATTTATTTAATCTGACTATAAATTACAGACAATACCGAATTA
>Ga0316224_1002725_pt1 | contig 15670 bp, 12 predicted proteins | sample TBH18013metaG_FD_206254 | JGI IMG/M metagenome (GOLD analysis project Ga0316224, IMG submission 206254) | Freshwater microbial communities from Trout Bog Lake, Wisconsin, USA - TBH18013 | ecosystem: Environmental > Aquatic > Freshwater > Lake > Hypolimnion/Profundal zone | place: USA: Wisconsin... | reverse complement strand
ACGGACCGGACTACTTTGAATATCAGGCTGAAAGAAGCCCACTATCATTTTTCACCAGAAAGGATTGCCTCTCATGAAAGCGTCATTGCACGGGATTTTGAATATTAGTTTCCGTCCGATGTTGTGCCTGCTCACCCTGGCTTTCGCGTCGGCTCTTTTTGGCCAGACCAGCGGTTCCAGCGTGCCGGTCGTCACCATTCAGGCGACCACTCCCGTGGCTTCCGGCCCGGGCAGTCCGGGGGTGTTCACAGTGTTCCGCGCGGGTGGCACGAATGCGATCCTGAACGTGTATTATGTCATCGGCGGCACGGCGTCCAACGGCACGGATTACGCGGAGATTTCCAACTGGGTGCCGGTGCCCGCCGGTGCCACTTCCAATACCATCACCATCACGCCGCTCGCCGGACTGCCGCCCATTAGCGTCGCCAAGACGGTGGTGCTGACCCTGACGAATCCGCCGACGCTAAATCCGGTCAACTATGCCATCGGCTCGCCCAGCAGGGCGTTGGTATATGTCGAAACCGGTGGCACGACAAATCTGCCGCCGTCGGTGAGCCTCCTCGAGCCGGCGGGTGGCGCGGTGTTTTACACGCCGACCAACATCCAAATGCTGGCGAAGGCAAGCGACCCGGACGGCTCCGTCACCAACGTCGAATTTTTCGCCGGCACGAACGACCTCGGATCAGGCTCGCCGGTGGTGCTTGACCCGCCGGGTGTAAACGGTGTGACCGGACTGGTTTATTTGTTCAACTGGCTCAACCCGTCGCCGGGCGGTTATCCGCTGACCGCCGTGGCTACTGACAACGGCGACGCGTCCACCGTTTCCGCAGTCGTCAACATCACCGTGCAGCCGGGTCCGACAAATGTTCCGCCCATCGTCAGAATCATCAGCCCGGCCAACGGCGCGATATTTTTTGCGCCGGTCAGCATTCCGCTTTACGCCTATGCCAGCGATTCCGGCGGTTCAGTGGAGTCGGTGCAATTTATTGACGGAACGAACAGTCTTGGTTTTGGCCAGCAGATCCCGGTAGTGACGCCGCTCGCCAGCGGCGGGATTGTTGTGGGCGGACCGGTGCCGCCGAATTATCCGACCAATTTGTATTACCTGGTCTGGCCCAATGCCCCGGTTGGCAATCATGTCTTGACGGCCCAAGCCACGATTGTTTTCACCGGCCATCCCCTGGCTTTGCTGGCCGTTTCCGACCCGGTCAAATTTTCCATTCTGCCGACGTCGCCGCCGCCGACCAACCGCCCGCCAATTGTCAGCGTCGTGGCGACTGATCCGGTGGCGATTGAAGGCACCAACTGCTGGACGTGGCCGGGTCTGACCAATTCGCCGCCAACCTGGAGCAATTGGGTTGCGGCCAGCACAGCCCTGCTGCCCCGGTTCACCAGCTGCGGACCCAAGAACGCGACTTTTACCGTGTTCCGCTACGGCGCGACCAACAACGACTTGGACGTGAACTATAATCTCGGCGGCACGGCCAGCAACGGCGTGGACTATGTGGCGTTGCCCGGTTCCGTGACCGTTCCCGCCGGCGAACGCCGTGCTGCAATCACCATTGTTCCCATTGATGACGGGCCGCCCGATGTGAACAAGACCGTCATCCTGACGCTGGCACCCGCGACCAACGCGCCGCCGGACTATCTCGTGGGCATTCCGCGCCGGGGCGCCGCCATCATCATTGACAGCGCCAACCCGCGTCCGGCGACCGGCCTGCTGCTGGATAAATCTTTCCATCTGGCCGCCGCCGGGCCGGACACCGCTTGGTTCTGCATCCAGTGGACCACCAACCTGGTCAGTTGGCAGCCGGTCTGCACCAACCAGGTCATCAACGGCTCCATTGATTTTGTGGATCCCGATGCACCGGGCAATCCCGCCCGCTTCTACCGTGCCGTGCCGCTGGCGGGGACACCGGCGCAATAAAATAATTGCGGGATGCAGCCCTCCAAGCTGGCCGGCGCGCCGGCGGGCTTTAAGGCGGGCAGTTTCAAGGTTTTCGGCTGACCGCACCGGGAGCGGCCACCAGCACCCATGAGAGTCTGATGTTCGTTTTCATGGCTAGATATTCACTGGACTTTTGCGTTTCAAGGGGCAAGCCTGTGCAAGCAGGCTCAAAACCCAAAGGCGATGCCATGAAAAACAGACCGGCTCTTCAATCCACCGCCCTCGTGTGGATTGCCGCCCTCGTTCTGCCGGTGTTCACCGTGCTGGCCGGCGGCAGCTACCTCAACGGCTCCTCCTTCATCAAGGGTGCGAATATGCCGTGGTTTGAGGATGCCACCGCCGAGAATGGTTATTACAACGACATCGCGGTCAATCCGCACCCTGCTACGGGCTCGGGCTGCATCTACAACTCGGCGCAGGTGAACGGCTATCTGACAAACCTGCACAGCATGGGGGTCACCGTCGTGCGGTTCTGGGTCAACACCGACGACCAGGGCTGCACGCTGGACGGCAGCGGCAATGTCACGGGCGTCACCCCGCTGCTCTGGACCAACCTGGACAATCTACTGTCCCTCGCCGGCAGCAACGGCATCAGTCTTTATCTGACCATGAGCGATGGGCGGGCCGACTGGCTGACCAACAGCGCCATGGCCAACGCCTACAAGACCAACTGCCTGATTCCGCTGATCCAGCGCTACAAAGGCAACACCAACATATTTGGCATAGACCTGATGAACGAGATTGACGCGTGGGTGAACGATCCTTTCTATGGTGACCCTTGGATTTCCAGCGGCGCCACCTGGGCGCAGGCCAAGTCCTATATCACCAACTTTGCCGCCGCCATCCACGGTGCCGACACCAACCGGCTGGTGAGCTGTTCGCAGGCTTATCATAACTGGACCAACCTCGTCTATTGGAAGGGGCTGGGGCTGGATTTCTATGACTTCCATTATTATGCGGACGCCATTTCCCTGCCGCCGGTTGCCAGTCTGAACATGGACAAGCCGGTCTGGGTGGGCGAATGCGGCCAAGCTCTCGCCGACACCAACTGGAATGATTCGCTCCAAAGTAACTGCGAGTTGGCGGCGCTCAACACCGGCTACAGCGGCGGCTATGCCGGCGTGAGCATCTGGTCGTATGCACTGCCGGACTGGCAGGAGCCGGGTTTTACCCAATATGGGATGCTCAACACCAACGGAACTTGGCGCGCCGTCTGTTACACCATTCAAAACTGGACACCGGCCTCCGCGCCGCCGCCCTCCTCCAATCTGGTGATCTACGATGACGCCTTGGAAAACGGGTTCCAGGACAATGATAGCTGGGCGACGATCAATGACCTCAACACCTCCCCGGTTCATGCCGGCAACGATTCCATCAGCGTCACGGCGTCTCAATGGACTGCGCTGTGGCTTTATGACAATTTCAACACGGCTCCCTACGCCAGTCTGGACTTTTGGATCAACGGCGGGGCGACGGGCGCGTCCGGGCTGCAGGTGATGGGTGTGACCAACAGTGAATACTCGGCCATCTACAACCTGCCACCTCTGCCCGCGAACACCTGGGTTCATTTCAATATTCCGCTCGCCGCGCTGGGCGTGTCGAACCTTGCCAACTGTCAGGGCTTCTGGTTCTGGCCCAGCCTCACCGGGACGACGACATTTTATGTGGATTCCGTCCAACTGGACGCCGCCGCCAAGCCATCCGTGGCCATGGTGTCGGCCAATCCCCAGTCCGGTTCGTTTGTCCTGCAACTGTCCGGTCTTTCCGGCCAGTCCTATTGGATTGAAACCTCCACCAACCTGGTGAACTGGACCACGGTCTCGACCAATGTCCTGACGTATTCGTCTGTCAATGTCACGAACCCGGCCAGCGCCGGCACCAGCCGTCAGTTCTGGCGGGCTTATTGGCCATGACGGGACTGCTTTCTGAAACGCCGGCTGAACCTAGCGGCCAGCCTTCCGCTCTGTGCTGCCTTTAGGTCAGTGAACTGTGTGGGCGAGCGAGTGGGTCAACCCGGCCTCCATTTCCCATTTGTCTCCGCCGGGAGACAATCCACATGCACACCGGGTTGCAACTAACTGTTACCTTCACCCGACCCCATGACCAGCGAGCCGGTGAAGTATCAGGATGTCTCGGTATGGATCGCCACGGCACCGCCAGCGCATCGGCGGCGCCAAATCCTCCCACCGCACATGCCGCCATGTGAACTCGCCCGGGAACGATTGCCGAACGAGTTCGAGGAGTTGAACGAGTTCCCGGGAACCGTAGTCTGCCGGGATCGATGTCATCACGTCGTCAGAGTTGTGCTGAACTGGTTCAGAGAACTGCAAAATCGAAGTCGCCGACCCCCGGTCGGAGCCTTTCGTTTGTGCAGTTTTCCAGAAATTACCACCACCTACAACCTGCTCAACTGAGCAGTGGAAAGTGGAGCCAGAAACAGCTACCCCGGATGTGGGTTGCCCTTTAATACTAAGGGAAGTCCGGTCGACCGGTCTTGTAACGGCTTCGGCAACATCGGTTTTATTGCCGTTTTTGGCCGTAGCCTTTTGGGTGACTTCTGACACCCTTTTCAAGAGCAGCGGATTGATCTTGGCCGGGTCGGGCAGGGCGTCTTTGCGCTTGGCGGTGGACAATAGCCGGCCATTGCCAAGTAGGTTTGGGCAAAAACGCATTCCAGACGCGTGGGATTCACGCATCAAGCGTGAAAATTTTACCCGCACGGGAGGGTTTGAGAACTTAGGCGTTGAGAATCATTGGGTTTTTCGCCAGCTTGCAAGACGGAACAAATCATGCTAGATAAATTGACGTCCCCTAATCCATAAAATTATTCGCCCTATGAAGATATTCCGACGCCTTGTTTTCCAAGGCGCGATGGCTCTGCTGGCAATGGGACTTTTGGCGTCCAGCGGTCGCGCGCAGAATACGGTGCTGTTCACTGTCCTGGCCAACCCCACCAACAACCAAGCCTTCACCGCGCCGACCAACCTTTACGTCCACGCGCAGTTCACGGATACCAACCCGGTGCAAACGGTGCAGTATTTCTCCGGCACCAACCTCATCGGCGTGGCCACCACCACGGCCACGGTGATCGAGACGAACCTGACGCAAGGCAATCCGCTTCCCATCACTTGGAGCAATGTCACGGCTGGCGCTTATGTCCTGACGGCAGTGGTGTTCGACCGTGCTGGCAACGTGGCGACTTCTGCGCCGGTAAACATCATCGTCACCAACCCGGTGCTGCATCCGGCAGTTTACATTTATTCACCAACCAACGGCTCGACATATTTGATCCCGACCAATCTGACGGTGTATGCGCGCGCGGTGGAGACCGGCGGCACGGTGGCGACGGTGCAAATCTATGCGAACAGCACGAGCCTCGGTGTGGTATCAAACAGCAGTCAGGCGGTGTTCACCAACGTCAGCACGGAACCGCTCTATCCGCTGGCGTGGACGAATGTGCCGGCCGGCAGCTATGCGTTGAAGGCGGTGGCCACAGACACGCTCGGTAATTCCTCCACGTCATCCGTGGTGAACATCTCGGTGGTGACAAATCTTCCGCCAGTCACGGTGCGGCCGTCCGTGGGCATTTATTTTCCGACCAATGGTTCAACCTTTCTGGTGCCGACGAATGTGAACATTTATGTGCGGGCGGTGGAAAGCCCCGGCATGGTGGCCACCGTCCAGTTCTTCGCGAACAGCATCAATCTTGGCGTGGTGTCGAACAGCAGCCAGGTCACCGTTTCCAACATCAGTTCCGTCCCGCTCTTCCCGCTGACGTGGGCGAATGCTCCGGCGGGCAGTTATGGTCTGAAGGTGATTGCGACCGATACCAACGGCTACACGGCGACTTCTTCCGTGGTCAACATCACCATCGTCACCAACCTGCCGCCGCCGCCAAACATCCCGTTTACCGTCAGCTTTTGGTATCCGACCAACGGCCAATCGTTCCTCGCCCCGGCCAATGTGGGCGTCCACGCTTTGGTGACCGATTCGAACGTGGTGCGGACGATGCAATATTTTGCCAACGACACCAGCCTCGGGATCGTGACGAATACCAGCATGACTTTGCTGACCAACACCTCGCAGGGCAGTCCTTTCTTTCTGGACTGGAGCAATGTCTTGGCAGGCAGCTATGCCATGACCGCCGTGGCGATCGACAGCACGGGCAATACGGCCACCTCGTCGGTGGTGAACATCATTGTCACCAATGTGCCGCCGCCGGTCACCCATCCATCCGTCGGCATCTATTCGCCGGCGAACGGCAGCAGCTATTTTGCGCCGGCCACGGTGAACATTTACGCCCGCGCCTACGAAAGCACCGGCCAAATTGCCACCGTGGAATTTTTTGCGAACAGCGTCAGCCTTGGCGTGGTGCCGAACAGCGGCCAGACGGTGGTTTCCAACATCAGCACGGCTCCGGTCTTCCCGCTGACCTGGACCAATGTGCCGGTTGGTGCCTATGCGCTGCAAGTCGTGGCGACGGACACCAACGGTTACACCGCGACCTCTTCCGTGGTCAACATCACCGTCGTCAGCAACCCGCCGCCGCCGAACGTGCCGTTCCTCGTCAGCTTCTGGTATCCGACCAACGGCCAGACGTTCGCCGCCCCCGCCAATGTCGGCGTCCATGCCCGGGTGACGGATTCCAACGTGGTGGAGACAGTTCAATACTTCGCCAACGGCGGCAGCATCGGCACGGTTCCCAACCCCAGCGCGGTGCTGCTCACCAACCCGACGCAGGGCAACCCCTTCTTCCTCGACTGGAGCAACGTGCCGGCGGGCACCTATGCGTTGACCGCTCTGGCGACCGACAGCGCGGGCAACAACGCCACGTCCGCGCCGGTGACCATCTTTGTCCTCACCACGCCGCCGCCGGTGGTCAACATCTATGCGACCGACCCGGTGGCCATCGAGGGCACCAACTGGCCAGGCTGGTATTATCCCACATCATCCGTCAGCAACTACGTCAGCGGCGCGAACACCGCGACCTTCCTGGTGCACCGTGACAGTTCCACCAACACCGACCTGACGGTCAATTATTCCATCGGCGGCACGGCCATCAACGGGGAGGATTATGAGACGTTGCCGGGCTCCGTCGTTATTCCAGCAGGCAAGAGCTACGCGTTGATCACCATCTATCCGCTCGATGACAGCGATTCCAGCTACCGGTATTATGACAATGTGGTGCTGTCCCTGCTGGCGACGCCAACCTCAGCCGCTTCGCCGGCAACTTACAGCGTGGGTTCGCCAGCACAAGCGGCGGCAATCATCCTGGAAGAAAATTATCTGCCCATTCCGCAACCGCTCATTCGCAGTCTGGCTGACAATTCCTTGCACGTCTCCCTGCCGGCGACCAACGGGATGAATTTCTGCCTGCAAATCTCCACCGACTTGGTGAACTGGCTGCCGGTCTGCACCAACACCGTGCTGAAAGGCTCCGCCCAGTTTGTGGATCCCAATGGAAGCTACGGCTCCGGCCTCTATTACCGCATCGTGCCCGTGGCTACGCCGGCATCATATTGAATTTCTAGCCCGTCATTGTCGTGCGGTTGGAATGGGCATGGGTGATAATTGTTGGCGTTCGCGCTTGTGTCGCCAATATTTTGCTGTCTTCTTCGTCGCCTTGTGCAGCCAGTCTTGGTCAACCGCCAGCCAAATCATTTCCACCGCCGCGAACCATTTTGGCGCATTGGGCGCGGGATCGCCGAGGGTGGCAATGGCATCGAGTAACCACGACTCGCTAATCGTGGCCTGCTCAATGGCATTAAGCGGATAGTTTGTGCTCCTGACCGCGGTCGGCAGCCCGGCTGGTGCCGAACCGCCCTGGTCGACATTATCAGCGACCATCCCATATTCAGACAGATTTGATTTTGACATGGTTTTGTTTTGGCGATTAAAGGTATTACTATTCAACGACAGCTAGTTGTTCGGCATGCTCAATAGGGTTTCAAAGTCGCACCACTGGCCATCTATAAATACTTCCACGGCACGCCAATGATCCAATGGGACTGGATCAAAGCTCATCCTCCAGTCGGCTGTGTCAGCGTCTTGGCGCAGCGCCGACTCCTCGAGGGCTTTTACCATTCTAGCTTTGACGCCAGAGGATTTGCGCCAGGCCCGCCAATCCAAGGGCGCCGCCTGCGGATCTATTTCGATGCGGGCAGGGGTTTCACGGTATGCAAATTCCTCAAAGGTCAGGCTTCGCCGTGTCCCTGAGGCCTCATCTATCAAACCCGGGGTTGCGGTCGGCTCCCAATCCTGCCGATACGAGAACCAGACCACCGGCATCTCCGGTGGCTCGACAAAAGTGCCGGCCTGAATGATTTTCCCGTCGGCCAGGATTTTCTTTAAGTTCCCAATCCGGGTGTAGTGGAAAAGTCGTTTCACAGTCAGATGATGATTTAATAGGCGATTATTCATTGGTTATTATTGGTTGTTGATGCCCACGGACGGCACCGTTTTTTTCGAGGTGATTGTTCCTTCTGCCGCGGCATCCGCCTCGGCCTGACTCAAAAATCTTACGGCCTTGATGGCTTGCTGGACGCGATCCGGGCGGAAGCGAATGAACAGTTGTTTCCGTCTCTTGACTGGATCGAGTATTTCCTTGTGCTCCAAGAACCCCGTGAATTCCAGTTCATCCAGAATGAGGCGAACCTCCCGTTTGCTAAACATCGGAGAATTCGAGGGCCGCCCCCAGCCGAGTTTCCGCAGCTCGTCAACGGACGTGGCTCGCCATCCGTATGCGTCAAACATACCAACAATCCGTTTATATTTCTTCTGCCTGGTCACCTCGAACAGGGGCGCTATCGCTTGCAGGCCGTCTACCAGAACCTGGGAAACCCTGGTCTGACGATGGTCTTTGCAGAAGGAAATCCCCAACTTGTAGGCGAGGATCCTTTGAGCCCAGTATGAGAATTGGATGCCGTTCCTCGTCATGGCCGCACTGGTAGCACGACGCTTCGCTTCGGCCTCAAGGCTCCGGTCGAAGGCGGTCGGGGTCAACGGAACGGTTGCCGGCGACTTTAAGGCCATGTCAGTGAACGGTATGATTTTTAGGTTGATCATTTCGGGGAAGCTCCAGTTTGGAAACGTTGCAAGATCGGTGTTGGCCGGCACCTTCACGCCCTCGGAGCCGTCGTTGACCTGCTGCTGCTGCGCCTGTTGGTCGGAGCCGGCGATGATGCCGGCCACCAGAAAACCGCCGGTGTTGCACTGTAATTTCTCAATTTTTTGTTCGGTTGTATTCATATTTTTTGTTCGGTTGTGTTCATGTTTTCAGTTTGATTTTTTGATTTGCAGATGTTGACTAGCTGTTCACCAGCCTGAGGAGCACCTCCGCGTGGCACGGGGTCCCTGGTTTGCACCAGCACGCCAGGTTTTTGCCGCGCAAGGCCGTCTTGGCGGATTAAGGAACGTCCGCGCGGCCATCACCAGCTTGGCCGGGCATTCGACCAAGTTCGCCATCTTCGCCCATGCCAGCGCCAAGGCGATGACCGCGTCCTGCTCTGGCTCGGTCAGCTTTAGCAGCGGCCGCAGGTGCGCGTCCGACGCCAGAACTTTGACCAGGTCTCCTTCGGGAGACACCCGGTCAATCAGAGATCCCATTGAGGCCAGCCGGAGCGAGTGCGACCGGCTAAATCCCAATTTGGCCTTGAAGTAAGCCTCTTGGGTCGCGAATTCCCGATACAACCCGTCACGCTGTATCTGATGGCATGCGAGGACCAACTTGTAAAAATCCTCGGTCTGCCCTGATTGATAGTTGCGGATGGCTGCCTCGCACAGGGCGAGGGCTTGCTTTTGAGCGTCGGTCAGTGGAGCCGGCGCGGATTTGGATGCTACGGTCGAAATGGATTTGACCGAGCCGGTAGCCGGCGTGGTGCTGGTGCTGTTCGTATTTTGCGATGTTTGTTTTTTCATTTGTTTCATGTGTTATTTGTTTTATTTTTGTTGTTGTTCATTTGCGGTTTTGTCGTTGTAGTTCGTTGGAGTGATTTTTTTATTTCCCACCCACTCGGCAGGTTTGAGCCAGTTGGGATTCGATGTCCGACCACTTGAAATCCACGCTGCGCCCAATTTTGTAGTAGGGTAAAATTCCCCGGCGCATAAGGTTCTCAACGGTGCGTACGGTTTTCTGGAGTCTTCGGGCAACTTCGGCCTTTTTGATGTAGGGCTCGACGCCCGTTTCATGGCCAGACTCTCGTGTCTGAGGGCAGTTGTCCGCTGCCGCCCCGATTCCTGTCGATGGTGTTGTCCCGTTACCGCCGGTGGCGGTCTGGGTGATGTTTTTTTCTATTTTAGTATTCATGTTCAGTTATTTCGTTGCCGTGGTGAATCATTCACCTCGGTTCGTAGGTGAAGGATTTTGCGGAATGCAGGCAGAAAAAAAGGGTTAGCGTGGTGCTAACCCTTGTGAATGAACAAAATGTAAGAATCTATGCGATTGCGAAATTATTGCGCAATTTCTTCCCGGATGCCCTCCATGACCTCTTTTTTAATCGCATGCCAGTTGCTGGGGTTCATGTCTGCCAGGGCTTTAAGAATTCCCTGTAGAATTTCTGGGTAGTCCCGCTGATCCAGATTTCCTGATTCGATTTGATCAAGAACAGCACTTATTGTTTCCGGGTTTTCGGCAGTGTCATGCACGCCTCCCGTTTGCAATTGGCCACCCAATGATACCGTCCCCTTTTGCAAGGACGTTTTTCGGCACTGCACCAAGGCGAACATCCGTTTGTATGCCGGGCCGCGGTTCTTCCAAGATGCTATTCGTTCATAAAACCGTCGTGGCGCCGTCTCCAATACTTGTGCCGCCTTGGCTCGGTCGCCATACGCCAAAATGAAGGCGAAATAGCAAAAGTCTCTGGGCTCAACGGCTCGGACAAAATTAAGGAATCCATTTGCCGCCATACGGCGCAATTCATCATTCTCGGTCCTTAGCTTAAAGTTGCCAGTTGCCACTGCCTCCATACCGGTTCCGACATTTTTGAACCCTTCTTGATTTTCCGCCCGGCCTGCAACCACCTCGTTTTTGATGTTTTCGAGGCCAGTCAAAATCTCATCGACAGGGCCGGCGGTTTTTATCTCGGGGGGGGGGGGATAGCTTCAACAGCGCTACAGTTTATTAACCCGTGCATTTGGCTGCAAAAATCCGCCTGAGCCAAGAAGAAATCTCTAACAAGTTTTGTGAAGGGGTAATTTTGGCTACAATCAATCTGAAACAGCGCAAACAAACTGCGGTCCAAATTACTTTGCCTATTCAACACCTCGTTGTATCTGGAAAGCATATCTAATTCATCAATCGTTATCGAATATCTACACGACGGATCAATCAAACCCGCAACTCGTTTGCAAAAAACACTCAGCCAGCCATTAAACAGAAAATCGGCCGAAACGCTCACGATACATTCACCTCGGACGATGGGGCTGCACGGCAAAATGGCGGGCGAAATGTATTTGCAATAAATTTGGGCGGCAGCATCAATCATCGATGTGTCAGCCTTAAGCCGGTCATACGCTACATAATCTATTACGGAGGGATGGAGGTGGGAATTTTTGACAAGCGGGATAATCTCTCGGCGAAAGCCACACAACGTGACCAGCGACGTGACCTTTTCCATCAGGTTAAACACTGAAAAGTGTATTTTGTTAAGCTCACCCCAAATCACTGTCCTGTTCTCCCAGAAATCACGCAGCAATTTCTCCGCATGTTTCATTTTTTCATCTAATTTTAGACGGAATGATTCCAAGTTCGAAAGTGACGTATGTTCTCTACACCTGTCATTAAAATTCTTATCAATGTAATCTACAATTAGCAGGGACATCTTCACCGTATTTTCCAGGGTGATCTTATAATAATTATGAATCGCGTATAGCTCGGTCGGCATCGACCTTGCATACATTTCACACAATAAGTGTTCGGTCAGTGCCGCCTGTCCTACGCTTGAAAACTTAAAGCTGACGATGTCTTTCGGTTCAAGACTTTCCTTGAAACAGGCTGCCACCTCATCGTGCCGCCGACTCGACTCCTTTGCAGTTGAAATTATTTTGTTGTTCAGGGTGAGATTCCGAACGATGTCTGAACCGTGTGGCTCATTTGGCTGCGGCATACAGACATTCAGCCAAAAAGAAGGAAATGCTTCAATAATTTAAACTGCAACAGAAAGTTACTCATTTCTGCTGGACACATACTTTGGAATAACTTTTGAAAATCAGGGGCTGATTGCTAGGGGGCGTTCTGAAACAGGGCACCGGCGGCTGGTTCAGTTATTGCTTGGAACGAACCATTGAATTGAACGGGTATGATAAATGGGGGCGGCCGAAATATTCGGCCTTTATTTATTCTCGGGCGGTTCAATTGCAAACCACGCCTTTGCCTCGGCCGGACGCACCAGTTCACGGTAGTGCTTGAAAATCATCTGCGGCGAATTGCCGGCCTCCAGCGCCACCTGCGCCACGTTCTGCGTTTCGGCCACGCGGTAACTGATAAATGAATGGCGCAGGGCATTGTGTTTCCATGCAAACGGAGCCCAGCCCTCGATTCTCGCGGTTTCCGCGCCCGGCGGCACTTCGCCCCGTTGCTTCGGCTTGGCGCTTTTCGTCTTGGCATCTTCGCGGACTTTTTCCTCGGCCATCGATAATTGCCCGGCGCTCGCCCCTTTGGCTTTGCCCCAAGCTGACCGCCGAGCTTTATTGATGTCTCGCACCAGTGTTTCGATTTCACTGCCCATGTCCAGATAGTCGCACACAGCCCCGTCCTCTTTGCGAAGGTCGGCCAGCCATGCCCGCAGGTTATCGAGAATTGGCACCGTTCGCCGGCTGGCCGTCTTTGCCTTCGCGGCGCGGATCTCAATGATGCCCGCATCAAAGTGAATGTCAGTCCAGTCCAACCGTTGTATCTCCGCGTGCCGTATGCCCGCGAAAGCGCCGATCGCCAGAAACGGAATGATCCGCTCATCCGCGTGTGCCAGAATTTCCGCCATTTCCTTTGATGTGAAGATTTCGATTTCCCCGCCGTTGTCTTTCGCCACCGGCACGGCGTCCATTTCGTCGTGATCTTTTGGTAGATATTTCCGCGCTACCGCAAACTTGATCAGGGCGTGGACCGAGCTGCGCATGTTGTTTCGCGTGCGCGGCCCGACGCCCAAATCCCGTAGCCATGTGTCCACGTCCGCCCCGCGAATATCTTCCAGCCGTCCGCGAAACCGGCTGGTGAATCGTTTCAGGTCATATTCAAGCTGGTTCACGTAGCGGACGCTCAATTTGTCCGCCCGCTTCATCTTGACCATTTCGTCCGCTACCTCCTTGACCATTTTTGGAACCTGGTCAATTGGATGGCGGCGCAGGTAGTAATCCACCGCCCGCGACAACGACACTCCGCGCAGTCGTGTGGCCGCGCTGGCGTATTCCGACGCCGCGAACTCCAGTGCCGCGCCCACCGGCTTAAGCAGGGCGATGGCGCGGAAATAGGACGCGCTGTCAGCGTTGGTCAATTTGGCCGCGCCGAGTTGGCCGTTGGAAATTTTCTGAGCCTTGTCCGCCGCGACCGTTTTTGCCTGTTTGAGGGTTGGGAAAACCTGCCGATGCCGTTTCCCGTCCATCCAGAAAGAAACCGTAAAATAATTTTCCTGGCCGTGGGGGGTGAGATAGATCCTGACGGTGGCCGAGCCGCGAGTGACCGCCCATTTCGTTTCCGGCTCGGAGACACCGGCAGAAGGTGAGAGAATCGCCGGTTTTATGCTCATGCTCCTGATTGTGTCAGGAATCTGTCAGGGAATCCAGAATATTCTAATAAACCCTATAAAAAAATGGTGCACCCATCAGGAGTTGAACCTGAAACCTGCTGATCCGTAGTCAGCCGCTCTATCCAATTGAGCTATGGGTGCGACCCTTATTAACAGGCTGTTATGCCTGAGATGACGGTTCCGGCTTGACCTTGTGCCACTTTTTGTGCCACTGTAGGCCGGTGCAAGCCAGTGTATTGGCTTGCAAGGCTGGTCGAGTCAAATTTGAGTCCCGTCGTCATGGGTCAAACAAACTATCAGAAAGTCTTCGATGACCGCAAGCGCAGAATTCGCGGCTTGTGGAAGCGCAACGATTGTTTCTACGCCCGCTTGAACGTCGTGGACAGCCTCACCGGGCGCAAGTCCACCAAACGCGTCCGTATGCCCGAGTGCCGCACTGTGGCCGAGGCCAGGATTGCCATGCAGGGCTTGCAAAAGGATCGTCGCGATCAAAACCTGCCCGTCCTGAAACGGAGTCCAAGGCTCGCCGATTATTGGGCCGAGTATTTGAAATTTTACACGGAGGTCAAGGATGCCAAGCGGCCCAAGACCTTGAAGGCCGAGCGGTATGCCTGCAAACGCTGGCTCGAACATCTGGGCGACCTTCGGCTCAACGAAATTACCCGGCCCCACTTGAACAGCTTTATCAGCAAGCGACAGATTGCCGGCATGTCCCCGCGCACGGTCAATCTTGACGTGATCGCACTGCGCAATGTGCTCAAACGGGCGGTGGAGGACGGCTTGTTAAAAGTGCTGCCAATGGAAAATCTACGCCCTCTCATGGTGGACCAGAAAAAACGTCCGCTCGTCACCGCCGAGGATATTGAAAGGCTGCTAACCGTCGCCCGGACGCTGCCCAAAAGCGGCCAACTGCTCGTTGACGCCCTCCAACTCATGTTTGCCTGCGGCTCACGCATCGCCGAAACGCTTCGCCTGCGCTGGCCGGACGTGGACTTTGCCCGCAGGCAACTGACGGTTGGCGCGGATGGCCTGGCAAAAAACCGCAAGCACCGCGTCGTGGACTTCAATGCCCCGCTCGAAACGCACTTGAAGGAAATGCACCGGCGCCGGCCACAGGATTCAGATTTTTTGTTTCCCTCGCCGCGTCGTGGAGAAGCCGATGTGCCGATTGTGAATTTCAACAAGGCATTAATCTCGGCCTGCGAGAAGGCCGGACTGGACAATTTTGGTTTCCACGATTGCCGGCACTACTTCATCAGCTATTGCGTGATGAGCGGGATCGACTTCATGACCATCGCGCGTTGGGTCGGACATCAGCAGGACGGCGGCGTGCTGATTGGCAAAGTTTACGGGCATCTGTCCAACAATGAGCATGCGCAGCGGCAGGCACAACGCATCAGCTTCGGGCCGCCAGGAGTTCCGACGGCACCGGCAGCTTGATTGGAAATTGCAGTAGGTGCCGCCCAGTTTGCCAGTTAAACAAGCCCCTCACCGATTGGTGAGCCTTTATTCGCCAGCCAAGTTTGTGTGGTTCCTGATTTTGACACCATTTTGGTGTCATTTTATGCAGCAACAATGGGAATGCCGGCGTGATGGTGCTGGCCTGATCTGTCTTTACGACGGTCAACCAGACTGAAGAGACAGCACACGGGGTTTTATTTCTCCGATGCGTTTTCCCTGCATAACCTCGTTGGAAAAGAAAGTCTCATTACCACCGGCACTGATGATAAAATGGCGAGGTGGTTGCAATTGGCCGAGTTTTCTGCACCAAGCATAATGCGGATTCCGCTTCAACATATTATCCAAAGGTGTTGCAAGTTCATGTTCAACTTCACTCTCAACGTAGATTGTGCCCATATGGGCATCCCCAAAATCTTGACGGTCCTAATACCAATTTCAGTTTGAGATTGCACTATTCTGAGGGGACAGGCAAAGAAGGGCATGCCGAAGCGAAACCACCTGAACCGGCCTGATTTGGCGCAGG
>Ga0316224_1002718_pt1 | contig 15726 bp, 7 predicted proteins | sample TBH18013metaG_FD_206254 | JGI IMG/M metagenome (GOLD analysis project Ga0316224, IMG submission 206254) | Freshwater microbial communities from Trout Bog Lake, Wisconsin, USA - TBH18013 | ecosystem: Environmental > Aquatic > Freshwater > Lake > Hypolimnion/Profundal zone | place: USA: Wisconsin... | reverse complement strand
CTGCATAAGCAGGTGGCAATGCGGCCTGCAGTGCTGCCACATTCAACGCACCGCCCACACCAGAGGTGTTCGTTGCATTCACCTTGAACTGCATAACAGTGCGGGTGTTCGGACCATAGCCTGGCAAGGTGTTATAAGCACCGCCGCCAATGGTTTGGTCTCCATCACCTGTGAAGTAATCGATACGTGGGTCGAAGCCTGGGCTAGGAGCCGGTGCATCGTTGTACAGCAGGATCGTCTTGCCGGCATATTTGCTGAAGTCGATGAGCACGTCCGCACGCTCAGCACCACCCATGAACAACTGGTGACCCAATACGTTGAACACGGTCATGCTGCGTACGTTCTGATCATAGCTGACCGGATGTGCTGGCCAAACGGCAACGCCTGGCAACAAACCACCTTCGTTACCGATCTGAACAATGTCAGGACCGGCAGTTGTCGGGTCAGGCACACCACCTGCGCGACCATCGGTTGGCCATCCTTTAGGATCTGCCAAGTTAATGATAGAGGCTACACTCTCGCCACCGGCTGTTAACGGGGTTGCAGTTGCTAGAGCCGACAATGTCGACGCATTCGCAGGTACCATTCTGACTTCGGTACAATTTGCCGGTGCGCTTGTTTCACCAGGCGCAGCTGCGTTGGCTACCAGTGCACCGCCAAGCGTTATTCCATTAACATTCGTATCGCAAATATTGCCTGAGGCGTCTACGGCTTCATACAAGCCGAAGTTCCAGGTACGGTCATTACCGATTGCCAGAATACGGAAGCGATAAGTCTTAGGATCCACCGTCATGGTTGGGTACGCTTGACCATTTACCACTGGTGTATCAACGAAAGCTTCAGGTGTTGTGGTTACAGCACCATATTCACCGGAAGGCAGCGAAAATTGCGATGGGAATACTGGCCAGAACCAAGGACCCCAGTCCCAACGACCCACCGGGTTAGTACCGTCGATTGAGTTCGGATCTTGGTTGGTTTCATACACGTGCGGGAAGAACAAGTCGCCTTCTTGACCCCAGTGTGCCAAATCCCACTTCGCATCTTGCGATTGGAATTGACCGTTGGTGGTTAGTGCGCCTGCATTCGCATTGGCTGCCGTACCCATGTTCTTAGGCACGAACTGTTTGTCTTGAATGACCAGCGGAATACCCACTGAGTCCAGTAAGCCAGTTGGCAGTTTGATTGCGGAACCAGCTAGTGGACCGATTGTGGGTACTGCAGCTGCACTCAATGTGGTACCGAGTGCATTAGCAGCCAGTGTTAATTCAGTATTGTCGTAAACCAGGTAACCCGCTGCTTCACCATAGTAGGCGTTCGTTCTTGTCGTACCGGACGCATGGTCGTGGTACATCATCAAACGGCCGCTCAGGTTGTTCGGGAAGTACAGGGTTTGTGATCCTGGGCCTGGATTGACCATGTCAGGTACATTATTGAAGGCATCACCTACGCCCAAGCCGTTCGGGTGGGTTGCATCCTGGTAGGTATAAGCTGCATCACCTGCCGGTGCAAACCACTCGTGTGGTGTACCGTCATTGGTCCAGGGTGTATCACCACCGTGCCAGTGAACCGAGATACGGTTTTGCGGGAATTTAACGGGTTTGCCATAGTTAGGCGAGTTCTTGTTGGTATCCAACACTGGGTTGCCGTTTCCATCTACAACTGGACCGCCACCCGCCAATGATTCATCCACCGGTATAGTTAAATCGCCACCCAGGTTTCTGTCTGAACCCACTGAATTACCGTTGATATCGCGGTAAGGCAGGTAGTTATGGAACAGGATACGGATTGGCTTGCTGTGCGAGGCCAACAATGTTGGGCCGAGGTAGTGAGGCGCGTGCACGAAGTACACTTGCTCAGTCGATTGTGCCCATTTACCCGTTACAGGATCTTTCTTCCACTTGTAGATCGGGGTGCCGTCTGGGTAGGTGCCAGGGATGTGCTCACTGCCCACCACGCCGGTAATATCTTTTACGCTGTTGTTCAGGATATTTGGCGTTTCAATCTGTACATAACCGCGCAGGCGGGTTGGCTTGGCCAAATCGCTATGCATTTGTTCTACATATTCTACGCACGCAATTTCATAGAAGTCGTCTGTATTGCCGTTAACTGCAGCACCATTCGCATCGACCCACTTATCGGTAATACCGATTGGAATACCCATCGATATCCCTGCTGTTGGTAGACCATCTATACCAAAGTAGGCACCTGTAAGAGGATCAACGAATTTACGCAACGCATGACCGGTATTGATCATAGGTACGACTGTGCCACTGGTTGAATTGCCGTTTGCAGCAAAAGCTTCTGCAGCGGTAATTGGCAGTCCAGTAGCTGGAATTACTGCACCACTTGCAACTAATACTCCGCTTAAATTCGTGAATGCTGCTCCAGTATTCTTGAATTGTCCTGAATTGATAATCGGCAGATTATCTGTGCCCAACCCGGGTTGCCAGCCTTGAGGGCTGTTCGCGTAATACGTCGCTACGGGAATTGTCTTACCTGAGATGTCGGTATTGGTACCGAAACCGGCGTTACCATAGGCCACATTGGCCGTGAATTGTGTTGCCATCGCGAGCACGATCGATGCTGCAATTGGATTGAGCTTAAAAGAACTGCGTTTGACTTTCTTCATGTCTTTAACTCCCTAATAAATTAAACCGCTCGACGGCTCAGTTACTTCTAAATTTCTTGGACTACTTGTAAAATTCCTAAATTCTGTTTGGTGTCTAAGTTTGGATTGGCTGCCCACGCATTTGACTCCGCGTGGGCAGCCAAACCTGCTCTTACCTTGCATTAACAGTGACTGCAGCACTGGTTGCACTACCGCTTGCATTAGTCGCTGTTAGTGTTACTTGGTTATTACCGCCTGTAGCAAATGTGACTTGCTGACCTGATGTGGTTACAGCGGCGCTTCCACCTGCAATGCCAGTCGAGTTGAGTTTGTAAGTCAAGCCAGTTACCACAGTGAAGTTTAATCCACCCGTGATCGCGCCACCTGCCGTACCGTTAGCAGCTGTTACACCTGTTGGAACAGCCGGAGCAGTCAACACTGAAGCACTTATAGTACCGGCAACTGATGAACCAGCCGCATCCACCGCAGTTACACGGAAGTAGTAAGTGCTGTTTCCAGTCAAGCCAGTCACCGCTTGAGTCACCGTTGAGGTACCAATCGTTATAGTACCGGTAGAATTAGCCACACCAGTCGTAAATGCCGCATTGGTTGCACGTTGTACTGTGTAACTTGTTGCACCTGTTACTGGAGTCCAAGTCAATGTCAGCGTAGTTGCAGCAAGGGCAGACGCTGTTGGAGCTGCAGGCGCTGCTGGCAACGTTGCCTGTGTCAAGCTGGCTGCTGTCGAGCAGAGCACGCCACCGGTGCTGCAAGCTGCAACCGTGACCGTGTTGGTCGAACCCGCTGTCAGACCCGCAACAACAATCGATGTCGTAGTTTGCGATACGGCTGCAGCACCATTAACAGAGACTAGATAGCTAGCTGCTGCCGGTGTTCCGGTAGGAGCATTCCAGTTTGCTGTAAACCCGGTTGTTGAAACAGCAGTACTTGCAGCGAAGGTCGGAACTCTGGGTGCTGCCAACGACACGCTAGTCGATGCAACGAATGCCGAGCTGGTCGAGCCTGCGGTATTCGTAGCCACTGCCTGCACTTGATACTGATAAGTACTGCCTGCCGTCAAGCCGGTATCAGTAAACGATACAGTTGTTCCGACAACGGAGGTAGTGGCAGTGATTGTCGCAAAGTTGCCGCCTCCTGTCTTGCGCTGAACAACGTAGGTTACGCCGGTAGTAGCCGAAGCTGTCCAGGAAACATTAATCGACGTGGTCGAGGCTGCGGCTGCTGCCACATTAGTTACTGCCGCTGGCAGGGCTGGAGTGGTCAGCAAGCTGGCTTGGTTAGAAGCAGCAGAATTAGTGAAGTTGGTTGCTGCGTACAAGTAAGACTGTGCAAACACTTGGTACAGGTAAGAATAACCGTTGGCGACAGTTACATTGGTTGTTGTTGCGTTGGCAGCAAGAGTATTACCTACTTGCGTCCAAGTTGCACCACCGTTTAGTGACTGTTGAACGATATAGCCTGTTACACCTGCAGTCGTAGAGTCAACCCATGTCAATCTTGCAGTTGTTCCTTGAGCTGTGTAGTTCGATACAGCTAATACTGTTGGAGCAACTGGCGCAGCCGGGGCCGAGAGATTGGCAGAGATTGCGGCTGAAGGCGCCGAAGTCGCTGTCACATTTGGAGTTACACCGGTAAACACGAGCTGTGAAGACACGGTAATGTTGGTGTAATTCACCCCAAGCGGCAAGGTGATTGTGGTATTTTGAGTCGTACCACCACCGCCTGCCGCCGCTACTGTAGCAACAGCAGTACCATTCGAGCTAATCACATAGTTGGTTGCGCCGGTTACTTTGTTCCAGGTCAGCTTAACGGTGCCGTTCGTATTGATTACAACAGGCGTCGTGGCAGCCCAAGTGGGTACTGCGGGAGCTGAAATTTCTACCCAGGGAGTTGAAGTCGCTGAACCAGCATTGTTAAACGCTGCCACTTCATAAACACTAGCTCCCGAAGCTGCCGGATCAGTATAGGCTGTTGTATTGGCAGGGAGTGTTGCAATTGCTGTGTATGCACCCACTACATTGCCGGTGATTGGTGCTTTCGACACTGTGAAGCCTACTTCATTCGCCTGGTTACCCAGTGAAGTGGCAGCCGGTGTAGCATCTACCCATGTCAATTTGCCGCCTGTGCCTGCCAGACCGGTAGGTGCAGCCGGAGCAGTTACTGATGGGTGGAACACAACCGGGCGTTGGTAGTCATCTTCAGAGTGACCCAACAGTGCAGTACCCCAGATGAATTCGTTGTCGTAGCCCAGATTGCCTGCGGCAAGCGTATTATTTGCCGGCAATACACCTGTCGCGTTGTTCACGACAATATCTGTATTCACTGCTGTGGTCAGCAAGGCCGCACCACTACCTGCACCTGTCGCAACCAGATCATAGCCTGAAGGGCTGGTTGCACTGGGAACCGGAGCCAACACGTTAGGATCAGCAGTAAACGCCAATTGGTTCAAACGGTTCGTTGCGCCTATTGCCAATGACGGATCCTGAGCGCGGATGCTTGCAGGTTGGCCGAAGGGCACGTTAGGTGTCTTGGCGCGCATTGCAATTACCACGTCTTCCAGCGGATTCAGTCTGAGTGTGTCTTTCCAGCCCACTTCATTGTTGGCCGGCGCCTTCACGGTACCGTCCCAGCCCACGCGGTTGATCAGCTGTACATCGACCATGTCGAAGTGCATCGAGTTGGACCAGAAACCGTTGTCCACCAGTTTCCAGATTTGTACTTCACCTTCTTTGATGAAGTCAGTTGGGGAATCAGTGTAGTTCAACGGGATGGTGGTTTGTGTCTGATCTGTTGTCAAAGGCAACTCTACCCCACCGGTGGAGTTGTAACGACCCAAGGCATCAAACAACTCTTGTTCTGTCTTGGTTTGAGCCAAAATGGATGAGGTGCCAGATGTCATGATCGGTGACGCTTGTGCACCTACCCCCACCGCGCTGGTGAAAGTGATTTGAGGCGCACAGGTATAACCAGCGCCTGCTGCTGTAATAGTAATGCCAGTCACTTGTTGAGAAGCAGGATTGACAATTGCTGTTGCTGCCGCAGAAGTCCCGGTTGACGGCAGGCAAGCGCCATTCACAAAGTTAACCGTCGGAGGGTTCAAAGGATCATAGCCCGAACCTGAGCCAGGAATTGCATTGCCCACGATATTGGTTGTACCAGTGACCACTTGGCCACCTGAAGAAATCAGGTTAATACTAGCCACACTCATGTTGGTACCGTTTTGCGTAAAGTCAAAGGTAGGCTGTGCAAGCGAACCTGTTGCAACGTGCGCATAGCTATCTGAATCGCCTGTACCAAAGGCGTTGTTATAGGCTGACTCTGGCACGATTGGCGCTGGTTGCGATGCTTTGTACGCAGCAGGTAAAGCAGTTGCCAATAAGGTTGGATTCAAAGGACCGCCCGTAGTTGGGGTGTTGGTCGTCACCTTGATCTGCATGATAGTACGTGTGTTCGGACCATAGCCAGGCTGGGTCTGATAAGTACCACCAGTGCTAGTCGAATCTGGGTCGCCGGAGAAATAATCCCAACGTTGGTCGTCAAACGGGAATGGGGTAGGTGCATCGTTGTACAAAATAAGGGTTTGACCTGCGTACGCAGAAAAGTCAACCAACACGTCGGTACGCTCGGAAGGACCAACCAGCAAACCATAACCATACACGTTAGTCACAGTAACGCTACGACGGTTTGATTCATAAGTAACAGGTTGTGAAGGAATGTCCACCGGATTGGGCAGGAAGCCACCATCGTTACCAATTGCGATGAAGTCAGGACCTACTGTAAGCGGATCAGGAGCACCGCCGACGCGGTTATCGACGGGCCAAGCACGGGTTGGACCGGAAAATGCATAGTTCAACAATTGCTGGAAGCCTGGATATTGACACAAGCATGCCGGATCATAAAGCGGATATCCGGCCGAAGAGATTGCACCGGCTGTCGTGGCCGCACCAACAGGTGGTGCCAACGGCGCACCCGTCACATCCGCCACCGCTGGAACCATGTTGACTTCGGTGCCTGAGAAAATCATAGGATTACCGGAGGCATCAAACATTTGGTTGCCGTTTCTGTCCAGCTGTGGTGCCGTTGGCTGCGTAAGAATTGGATTTCCGCTGGCATCAAGTGCGTAATCAGGTTTTGCTTTATACAAGCCCAAGTTCAAGAAACGGTCGTTACTTGCATTCAAGATACGCAGGCGATAGGCCTTTGGATCGATGGTGACAGTTGGGTAGGCAGTTCCGTTAACGAGCGGAGTATCTTCATAGGACTCGGGTACAAAACTGGCATCGCCATAAATGCCCGTTGGCAATGGTGCCGTAGTGGTGAAGATCGGCCAGAACCAGGGGCCAAAGTCCCAACGACCAACTGAATTTAATCCGTTAACTGCTGTTGGATCCTGATTAGGCTCATAGACGTGAGGGAACCACAAATCTCCGGGTTGTCCCCAGTGATTAGTATCCCATTTTGCATCTTGTTGAGCCACGTTGGCAGGAACGAATGTTTTGTCTTCGATGATCAGCGGAATTTGATCTGCTGGAATTGCGCCACTGGAAATCAAACCTGCTTCTGTTGCGTCTGTCACCATGTAGGCAGCTGCCAAACCGGCATAGTTGTTCAAACGTGTCAGACCGGAAGTACGGTCTTGATAAAACATGAAGCGCGCACTTTGCGCATTCGGGAAATACAGGGTGGTCGAACCATTACCTGAAGAATTCATGTCAGGCACATCTTTATTGCTTGCACCTTTACCTAAGCCATTTGCATAGGCTGTAGTTTCACCGGCTGGTGCAACCCATTGGTGTGGAGAGCCTGCACTGACCCAAGGAGCCTGTCCGCCAACCAGATGGATCTCGGCACGGTTTTGTGTGTACATAATCGGATTGCCACTGGCATCAACTTTTGCACTGGGACCTGCACCTGTAATGGTGGTATCGACTGGTAGGAACAATTGGCCGCCGGTGCCAGCTGGCAGGTAGTTGGTGAATTTAACGCGAACGGCGGTGCCGCTGGTGGCATTGATGAATGGGCCGAGGTGGTGAGGGGCGGCGTAAGCATAAACTTGCCCGGTGGGATTAGTTGCACTAATTTTGTTGACATCCGTAATAGGAGTGCCGTTGGGATAGGTCAATGCAATTTGAGCGCCAGGATTAGTAGCAGTAGACAGTTGCACATAGCCGCGCAAGTGAGTTGCCTTGGGCAAGTCACTGTGCATTTGTTCGGAGAATTCTACCGCAGCGATTTCGTAGTAATCATCTTTGGTTGCGTTGCCATTGGTATCCACCCATTTTTCTGGAACAGCAACAGGAATATATTGGCCGAGGCCGTTGGCTCCGAAAGAAGTCACACCTGGGATGCCAGGCAGTGAGTCAACGAATTTACGCAGTGCTTTTCCGGAATCAACTTTTACTGGAAGGACCGTGGTCGCGCCAGATACCGGATCAGTGACAGTCTGGGTCACTGGATTGCCGATTGCATCTAGCTGAAGAACCGAGCCTGACGGGCTATTGGCATAAAAAGCGGGTACTGGCACTGATTGTGCCGGATTCGTTACTTTAGTGGTCAGACCCCAGCCTGCACCTGCCTGAACCGCAGTTGGCACGAATTGCGAGGCCATCGCGAGGACGATCGATGCGGCTATTGGATTAAGCTTGAATGAATTACGTTGAGTTTTCTTCACGATGTCTTTGCTCCCTTGATAAAATTTAACCACTCGATAACTCGCAACTGTCGATCTATTTTCAGATCCTAGTTAGTTTTAGCACTTTCTCATGTTGCATCACAAAAATTTGGGGTGACGCCAAGACCATTTCTGCGGGTCTTTGTTTTAATATTCTTCACTGCACACATTATTCCTCTGGCCGGTGAAAATCTATAGTTGTAATCTCCCGATTTGATCAGACTAAGGTCCCAATTTTATGCAGTACATTTGTACTGCATTGGGGCTTTGGAAATATACTGAATAGTTGCTAATTTATTTATAAATACTTTTAAAACAAATAGTAATGTGATTATATTAATCCTTAAACTGACAATTTGAGTTCAAGTATTCATTCGGGCCACCAAAATCGAATAGTACAAAGGATGCGTCAAACTCACACGTTTCCAAGCTTCACCGACAAAGCTGGTTCCGATTTTCCTTGGTTACACCACTACTAGAGATTGGGAGGAGTTGAATAAACTCATTTATAATGACTCATTAAATATTTCTTCTCAGAGACCATTAATCCAATCTTACAAAAGGTTGCCGATACGACTGGCAATTGGATTAATTGGGCTGTGAATACACTTCGGTTTGAATTCAGGTCTCCGGTATCTCCATAAATGTTGAATAAACTCAATGCCGTACAGCGCGAGGCTGTGAAGTATCTGGATGGCCCCTTGCTGGTGCTGGCCGGAGCGGGAAGCGGCAAGACCGGGGTGATTACCCACAAGCTGGCCTATTTGATTGAGAAGTGCGGCTATTCACCGCGTAATATTGCTGCCATTACCTTTACCAACAAAGCCGCCAACGAAATGCGCGAGCGGGTAGGCAAGCTGCTTCACGGGCGCGATAGTAAAGGTCTGACCATCAGTACCTTTCACTCGTTGGGTATGCAAATTCTTCGGGAAGAAGCCGGGCTGCTGGGTTATAAAAAGCAGTTTTCAATTTTTGATAGTGCGGATACCGCCAAAATTATCAGCGAATTGCTGGGGGTTCCGGACAAACAGGATATCCGCATCGCGCAAAGCGTGATGTCCAACTGGAAGTCTTCGTTCATTTCACCGGAACAAGCGTTGACTCTGGTCGAAAGTGAGCCCGAGCAGCGTAATGCCTTGCTGTATGCCCGCTACCAGGAAACGCTGCGCGCTTATCAGGCGATGGACTTTGATGACTTGATCAGTTTGCCGGTCGAGTTGTTCCACAATTTCCCGGAAGCCTTGCAGCGCTGGCAGGAACGCTTCCGCTATCTGCTGATCGATGAATATCAGGATACCAATGATTGCCAATATCAGATGACGCGCTTGCTGGCAGGTAGCCGGGCTGCGCTGACTGCGGTGGGTGATGATGATCAGGCAATTTATGCCTGGCGCGGGGCGAGTACCGCAAATTTGCAGAATCTGCAAAACGATCATCCCACGTTGAGAGTGATTAAACTGGAACAGAATTACCGCTCGTCCCAGCGCATTCTGACTTGCGCCAATCAGGTCATCAGCAACAACACCAAACTGTTCGAGAAAAAATTGTGGAGTGACCACGGGCCGGGCGAACTGATACGCGTATTCGCGGCCAAGGATGACAGCCACGAGGCGGAATCGGTGGTGATGCGCCTTCTGGCACACAAGTTTGAGAATCGGACGCGCTTTTCAGATTATGCGATTTTGTATCGCAGTAACCATTTGTCGCGTGTGCTCGAAGAGCAATTACGCGAGCAGAAAATTCCTTATACCGTCAGCGGCGGCACCTCTTTTTTTGATCGTGCAGAAATCAAGGATCTCACCGCGTATCTGCGGCTTATCGCGAATTCGGATGACGATCCGGCTTTTATCCGCGCCATCACCACGCCCAAGCGGGGGATCGGTAACCAGACGCTGGAAAAACTGGCCAGTTATGCCGGAACGCGTAATGTCAGTTTGTTCGAAGCAGCCTTTGACAATGCCATGGTGCACCAGCTGAATCCACGGCAACATGAAGATTTGCTGACCTTTTGCAATTTTATTAACCGCATGGAAGCACGTGCCGACAAAGAACCCTGCGCAACGGTGTTGTCCGATTTGATGAGCGCAATTGATTACGAAGCCTGGTTATTTGACAGCCACGAGCCGCGCCAGGCGGAAACCAAATGGTCTAATGTGATGGATTTTGTCGGCTGGATTAATCGTAAATCAGAAGCCGACGGGAAAACTTTGCTGGCTATGACTCAGACGATTGCCCTGATGAATTTGCTGGAGTCGCGTGAAGATGAAACCGATGCGGTTTCCCTTTCGACCCTGCATGCAGCCAAAGGTCTCGAATATGGGCATGTGTTTCTGGTCGGGGTGGAAGAGGGGATTTTGCCGCATCAGCGGAGCGAGGCCCCGGAGCAGATTGAAGAAGAACGGCGACTGATGTATGTGGGGATTACCCGGGCTAAACGTTCGCTGCAAATCAGTTATTGCACCAAACGCAAACAGGGTAAGGAATGGCAAGTTTGCAAACCGAGTCGATTCTTGCAGGAGTTGCCGCAGGAAGAGGTGGTTTTCTCGGGGGCGTTACCGGCGGGTAGTGCTCCCGAAGTGAGCAAGGGGGAGGGGATGGCTAAACTGGCTCGATTGAAGGCGATGTTGGGTTAGACCTTACAGCAGAGGCTTGAGCTTCTGCATGATATTTTGCAGAATATGCGGATGTGCTTCGGCTGTGGGATGCAGGTTATCTGCCTGGAACTGTTCCGGATGGACGCCTTCCAAAAAGAACGGAACCAGCGCGACATGATATCGTTGCGAAAGTTTTGGATACATGTTTTTGAATTGGGTCGTATAGTCCGCACCATAATTGGGAGGTAACTGCATGCCTAGCAGCAGCACCTTGGCATGTGCATGGCTGGATTCCTGAATCAGATCGGCAAGGTTGGCTTCTGTTTCGGTGAGCGGTGCACCGCGCAGACCATCATTGGCCCCGAGTTCGATTATGATGATTGCCGGACGATGTTCGCGTAAAGTCGCAGCGATGCGCTGGCGTCCACCCGTGGTGGTTTCGCCACTGATGCTGGCATTGACGACCTGATATTGCGGATGACTGTGTTGCAATTCCTGCTGCAATAAATTGACCCAGCCGGCTTCACGGGGAATGCCATAGGCAGCGGACAGGCTGTCGCCAAAAACCAGAAGAGTGGTCTGTGCATGACTGACTGCAGTAACCAGACAACTCAGGCAAAAAATAACGAGACGGAAGAACACGGAAAATTTCATGACGGCTATTGTGCAGGCAGTTAATCTGGGTAAGCAAGTGGAGAGTCCTTCCATCGAAGGCAAAGCTCATCCGCTGGTTATTCTACAGGAGATCAATTTTAATGTGGAGCAAGGAGAAAGCCTGGCTATTACGGGTAGTTCCGGTTCGGGTAAAACCACCTTGCTGGGCTTGCTGGCTGGCCTAGATGTGCCCAGTACTGGGACGGTCTATCTGGATAGCGTGGATATTTTTTCTTTTGATGAGGATGCACGGGCTCGCTTGCGTGGGAGATTGGCGGGGTTCGTATTCCAGTCATTTCAGTTGCTGCCTGCCATGACTGCTTTGGAAAATGTCATGTTACCGCTTGAATTGCACGGCATGCCCAATGCACGAGAACGTGCCAAAGAAACCTTGCGACGAGTGGGCTTGGAACAGCGATTTGATCATTTGCCTAAACATCTTTCAGGGGGAGAACAGCAGCGCGTGGCCATAGCGCGGGCGTTTGTTGTTCAGCCCAAAATTCTGTTTGCCGACGAGCCTACCGGCAATCTGGACGCGGCCACCGGGAGTCAAATTATTGAATTGATGCTGGAGTTGAATTGTGCGCAAGGGACTACCCTGATTTTGGTGACGCATGATGATGCGCTGGCAAAACGTTGTACCCTGCAGATTCATTTGTCGGGAGGACGGGTAGTTAGCTGAAGTTATTGCTAAATCAGTTAGGCGCTCCCCCTCCCTTGCCCTCCCCCAGGAGGAGAGGGGACAGAACCCTCTCCCACCGGGGGAGGGCAGGGATGGGGTGAAGAGGTCACCTATATCTGAAATCACCAAACTGAAAGGATAAAACACAATCAATCGTTGCCGCGAGAAGGTCTAAGCAAGTTTCGTTGAGCCTCATCAAGATAACACCATTGGCCTTCGTCCAATCCCAGATCAGTGAGTTTTAAATCTCCGATTTCAGTGCGACACAACGCTGTGCAATGATTTCCCGCTGCGGCTAGCATGCGTTTTACTTGATGATATTTACCTTGTTCCAGTACTATTTCAAGCTGATGAGTATCCAGCATCTTGCAGATTAAAGCGGCTAACGGTGCAGGTTCGTCATGCAATTTGACTCCTCCCAGTAATTGCTTGATCAGCTCAGGCGTGACCGGATCGTATGTCGTAGCCACATACACCTTGGGGATGTGCCGTTTGGGGGAGGATTGCGCATGGATGAAGGCGCCGTCGTCTGACATCAGCAGCAGACCTGTGGTGTCATGATCAAGACGGCCTACCGGTTGAACGTCGCGCAGGGTGAATTGTTCCGGCAGCAGGCTGAGCACGCCGGGGTGATGGCTGGGCTTGCGGGAACATTCACAGTCAGCAGGTTTGTTGAGCGCAATATAGAGATGCTCGCGGTAAAGCCAGGTTTCGCCGAATAGCGTAAATTGCAAATCGGCTGTATCAAAAGTCAAGCGATGGTCGGTGACGATTTCGCCATTAATGCGGACTTCTCCGTCGGAGACCAATTCGGCGCACCATTTGCGCGTACCAAAGCCTTGTGATTGGAGGATGCGATCCAGAGTTTGTTTTTTCATGGCTGGACTTTAGCAGAATTGGAAAAAAAGGATAAGCGGTCAACGAAAAATTTGACGTAATCCGGTTGGCTCAATATGCTGGCTATGAATGTCGTAATACTGAATGAGTAGCAGTTGCTTGGCCGGAACATGCCGCAATTTATGAGAAGGATGCAAATTGACCGAGTTTTCAACGGCGCATAAAAATAATCGGGTTTCTTCATTTTCACTAAGTCGTTTGCTACCTCCTTTGGGTCTTTTTATACTGACCTTGATTTGGGGATACAACTGGGTATTGTCTAAACAGGCGCTGGCTTATACCCCTCCCATGGCTTTTGCGGCGGAGCGATGTTTTCTTGGAGCTTTATCCCTGTTTGTTATCCTGAAACTGTTGGGACGCTCTGCCAGTCTGGTTGCTCCGGGCCCCACTTTCTTCATTGGCTTGGCTCAATCTACTGGATTTATGGCATTTCAAACTTGGGCACTGGTCGAGGGTGGTCCGGGTAAAACAGCTGTGCTGATTTTTACCATGCCGATATGGACATTGCTGATGGCATGGCCCATTCTGGGGGAGCGAATTCAGGGTAAGCAGTGGCTGGCTGCATTGAGTACCCTGACAGGCTTGGTGTTGATTATTGAGCCCTGGGATATGCATTCCAGCCTGTTCAGTAAATTTCTTGGTGTGATGGCGGCGTTGTGCTGGGCAGTGGGTTCTATCCTGATCAAACGCTTGCGATTTCATCAGAAAGTGGACTTGTTGGCTATGACAGCATGGCAGATGATGTTGGGCGCGCTTCCACTGGTGTTGCTCGCGGCGCTTATTCCTGAACACGCAACCCAGTGGACGGTGTCCTACATCTGGATTCTGGCTTTTATATCGGTGGTGAGCACAGGGCTGGGCTGGTGGCTGTGGGTCTATATACTTGACCGGGTGCCTGCCTGGGAAGCCAGTTTGTCTGTGCTGGGAACGCCGGTGGTAGCTATTCTTTCATCTCGCTGGATGCTGGGGGAAAGCTTCAAAATAAGTGAAGTGACAGGCATATTGCTTATTGGTGGAGGGCTCATCCTGCTTTCTTTGCTTAGTTGGGCAGCCAGTCGTCGCCAATGAAAAACTGGTACTCGGAGTGGATAGATAAGTCATAAGGGTTTGTCTGGTTTTTTATCCCATTGAATGTTAAAGAGATAGCGTTCATTATTTAAAAATATTAATAATCCTCAGCGATGTTCATGAAATTTCTGTAAAATTGTCGGGTTACAAAGAGATCGGTTTAGGTGAGAAACATACATTAAGGCTAAATATGAAAATTCACGAATACCAGGGTAAAGAAATACTGCGTCAATTCGGCGTGCCGACACCCCGTGGCATCGCTTGTTTTACGGTTGATGAAGCAGTGGCTGCGGCCCAACAGTTGGGGGGCGCGGTGTGGGTAGTCAAGGCGCAAATTCATGCGGGTGGACGCGGCAAGGGTGGCGGAGTCAAAGTGGCGAAGACGCTGGATCAAGTGCGCGAATACGCCGGCCAAATTCTGGGCATGCAACTGGTTACGCATCAAACAGGTGCCGAGGGACAAAAGGTCAGACGCCTGCTGATTGAAGAAGGCGCCGCGATTGTCAAAGAATATTACGTCGCCATGGTGGTTGATCGTGCCAAGCAACGTGTCGTGTTGATGGCAAGCAGCGAAGGCGGTATGGACATTGAAGAAGTGGCTGCACACACGCCTGAAAAAATTCACAAGATATGGATTGACCCGGTAGCCGGTTTGACCGATGCCGAATCCGATCAGGTTTCGCTGAAGATTGGTATTCCTGAAGCTGCTCTGGCCGAAGCGCGTGCGACTCTGCAAGGCTTGTACCGCGCGTTCGTTGAGAAAGATGCGATGCTTGCTGAAATCAACCCTCTGGTGTTGACAGCCGATCAGAAAGTGCGCGCGCTGGATGCCAAATTTAACTTCGACAGCAACGCTCTGTATCGTCGCCCCGAAGTGGTGGCGTATCGCGATCTGGATGAAGAAGATCCTGCCGAAGTGGAAGCCTCGAAATTTGATCTCAGCTACATTTCTCTGGACGGGGATATCGGCTGTCTGGTGAACGGTGCCGGTCTTGCAATGGCAACCATGGATATTATCAAGCTGTTCGGCGGTAGCCCGGCAAACTTCCTCGATGTGGGCGGTGGTGCAACCAAAGAGAAAGTAACTGAAGCCTTCAAGCTGATGCTCAAGAATCCAAAATTGAAAGCCATTCTGGTCAATATTTTCGGCGGCATCATGCGCTGCGATGTGATTGCCGAAGGCGTCGTGGCTGCGGCTCGCGAAGTACACCTGAGCGTGCCTTTGGTGGTACGTCTGGAAGGGACCAACGTGGATCTGGGTAAAAAGATTCTGGCTGAATCCGGTCTGCCGATTATTTCCGGCAGCGACATGGCAGATGCGGCGCAGAAAGTTGTTGCTGCAGCGAAAGGTAAATAATCATGGCTATTCTGATTGATAAAAATACACGCGTAATGACCCAAGGCATGACCGGCAAGGTCGGCCAATTTCATACAACCAACAGCAAAGCCTATGCAAACGGCGCGCAATGTTTTGTTGCCGGCGTGACACCAGGTAAAGCGGGACAAAATTTTGAAGGCATCCCCATTTACA
>Ga0316224_1002711_pt1 | contig 15740 bp, 16 predicted proteins | sample TBH18013metaG_FD_206254 | JGI IMG/M metagenome (GOLD analysis project Ga0316224, IMG submission 206254) | Freshwater microbial communities from Trout Bog Lake, Wisconsin, USA - TBH18013 | ecosystem: Environmental > Aquatic > Freshwater > Lake > Hypolimnion/Profundal zone | place: USA: Wisconsin... | reverse complement strand
AGCTGGGGCGACCTACAATTCCTAGATTAGGGTCGAAAACAATAAGATCGATGCCGTTCGGGACAGGGCTTTGACCGAACTCATGGAGGCGTAACATGTCCGTTGCACTCGTCTACGAAGATTTGCCGCAAGGCAATCCGCTTGACATCATTGAGCAAGTGGTCGTCACCAACGATTGGGTCTACGACCGTCGCGCCGATGACGAATTAGCGGTCGAGGTTCCCGGAAAATGGTGCAATTACAGCCTCTATTTCGCTTGGCGGGAAGACATGGCCGCGCTTCATTTTACCGCGGCTTTCGAGATGAAGGTTCCGGCCCATAAGCGTTCCTCGCTGTACGAATTGCTGGCGATCATCAATGAAAAGCTGTGGCTGGGGCATTTCGGCCTGTGGGAAGAAGAAGGCGCCCCCATGTTCCGTCACACCTTGCTGTTGCGCGGCGCCGGGACCATGGTGCCCGAGCAGGTCGAGGATCTGGTGGATATCGCCATCGGCGAATGCGAGCGGTTCTATCCGTCCTTTCAATTCGTGGTGTGGGGCGGCAAATCGGCGCGCGAAGCCGTTTCCGCGTCGCTGCTGGAAACTGTGGGCGAAGCGTGACGAAACTTCTTTTGGTCGGATGCGGGAAAATGGGGCAAGCCCTGCTTGGGGGCTGGCTAGAGCAGGGATTCGCCGCGGATGATATCCTGGCGGTGGAACCGTCCGGTTTGCCCCCTCATCTCGATGCGGTCGCGGCGGTGCCCGATGCCGCGCAAATCCCTGCCGCGTTCAAACCTGACTTGATCCTGCTGGCGGTCAAGCCGCAAATGCTGGGCGCCGTGCTGCCCGCCTACGCCGGTTTCTCCGACGCGGTATTTCTGTCCATCGCCGCGGGCAAGCCGCTGCGCTTCTTCAAAAACATTTTGGGCGACAAAGCCGCCATCGTCCGGGCCATGCCCAACACGCCGGCCGCCATCCGCAAGGGCATCACCGTATGTTGCGCCAGCGACACGGTATCGGCCAAGGCGCGCGCCTTGTGCACGTCCCTGTTGGAAGCGGTCGGACAGGTGGAATGGATCGACGACGAGGCGCTGATGGATGCGGTTACCGCCGTTTCCGGATCGGGACCGGCCTATGTGTTTTTGCTGGCCGAGGTAATGGCTGCGGCTGGCATTCGCGCCGGTCTGCCCGAGCCCTTGGCCGCCAAACTGGCTCGCGCCACCGTTTCCGGGGCCGGAGCGCTGCTCGACAAATCCCCGGATTCGCCGACGCAGTTAAGGAGCAACGTCACCAGTCCGGGCGGAACCACAGCCGCCGCGCTCGAGATTTTGATGAACGAAACGCGCGGCATTTTCGATTTGATGCGCGAAGCCGTTGCGGCCGCCATCAAGCGCGGGCAGGAATTGGCGAAGTAACCGCGAGAAGTTTTCCGAGATTAGAGAACCGGAGCACAGTCAATGCGGGCGATGGTACTGGACGCGGCGCATGCGCCGTTAAGGCTGGACGAGCGCAAGGATATTCCTCGGCCGAAGGAAAGCGAGGTTTTGATCCGTGTCCATGCTTGCGGCGTGTGCCGGACCGACCTCCATGTGGTCGACGGGGAACTGCCCAGTCCGAGCCTGCCGTTGGTTCCGGGACACGAAATCGTCGGATCGGTTGTGGCTCTGGGATCGGACGTTCGTCAAATCGCGGTCGGCGACCGGGTCGGCGTTCCTTGGCTCGGCTGGACGTGCGGAGAATGCGTTTACTGCCGAAGCGGGCGCGAGAACCTGTGTTCCGGCGCTCGTTTCACCGGCTACCACAGGGACGGCGGCTATGCCGAATACACGGTGGCGGACGAGCGTTACTGCTTCCCGATTCCTTCCGGTTTCACTGACCGCGACGCGGCGCCGCTGCTGTGCGCGGGATTGATCGGTTATCGCGCCTTGCGCATGGCGGGAACCGGCAAGCGCCTTGGCCTTTACGGTTTCGGAGCCGCCGCCCACATCGCCATCCAGGTCGCCCGCCATCGCGGTCAGGAGGTTTACGCATTCACCAAACCCGGAGATGACGCGGGGCAGGAATTCGCCAGGACTCTGGGCGCGGTATGGGCGGGAGGATCGGACGGACGTCCTCCGGAAGAACTGGATGCCGCGATCCTGTTCGCCCCGGTGGGCGCCTTGGTTCCCGCCGCGCTGTCGGCAACAACCAAAGGCGGTATCGTCGTCTGTGCCGGTATCCACATGAGCGATATCCCAAGCTTTCCCTACCGTCTTTTGTGGGAAGAGCGGATCGTCCGGTCGGTCGCCAATTTGACGCGGCAAGACGGCGACGAGTTCTTACGCATCGCCGCTCAAATTCCCGTTCGCACCGCCACCACGGCATTTCCGCTGACCCAAGCCAACGAGGCGCTGGCGCAACTGCGCGATGGCCGACTTGAAGGCGCCGCCGTGCTGATACCTTAGCTTAACCGCTGCTACGCCCGCACCCGATTAAGGAATGCGCCGACCTGCCCCCTCAAATCCTCGGACGTCTTCGATAATTGATGCGATTCGGAAAGCACTTGGCTGGCCGCGCGCCCGGCTTCGTTGGCGGCCTCGGTGACGCCGGCGACATTGCGGGCCACTTCGCTGGTCCCGCTCGCGGCTTCTTCAATGTTGCGAGCGATTTCCCGAGTTGCCGCCTGTTGCTCCTCGACAGCGGACGCGATGGCGGCGGACACGCCGCTGATTTCGCCGATGGTGCTGGTGATGTCCTCGATGGCGACGACGGCATCCTTGGTGGCGCTTTGCACTGCGTTGATTTGTTCGGCGATCTCGTTGGTGGCTTTGCCGGTTTGATTGGCCAGATTCTTGACTTCGTTGGCGACGACGGCAAAGCCTTTGCCCGCGTCGCCGGCGCGGGCGGCCTCGATGGTGGCGTTAAGAGCCAGCAGGTTGGTCTGGCTGGCGATGTCGTTGATCAGTTGCACCACCTCGCCGATTTTCTGGGCGGCGGTGGCAAGGCTTCTGACGATTTCATTGGTCTTTTGCGCCTTGTCGACCCCCGTCCTGGAAATCGTTGCCGCGTGCCCGACTTGTCGGCCGATTTCCGATATGGCCGCCGACAGTTCCTCGGCGGCCGACGCCACGGTTTGAACATTGGTGGTAGCGTGATCCGCCGCTTTCGCCGCGGCTTGAGCTTGACGCGACGTCTGCTCGGCCACCGCCGCCATGCTTTGCGACGTAGCGTCCATCTCGGTCGACGCCGAGGAAACATGCTGGACGATGTTGTTCACATGGCTTTCGAAATCCGAGGCCATTTCCTGAAGCGCCTTGCGCTGCGCCACGGCAAGCGCGGCATCTTTCTGCTTGTTGGCTTGGCGCAATGCTTCCGCGTCCGCAAGACCGTCACGGAACAGTTCGACAGCGGCAGCGACGGTTCCGACTTCGTCCTTGCGCCCCTTGCCGGGAACGGCGATCGTATAATTTCCGTTCTTGATGGCATCCATGACGCCGATAATGGATACAAGCGGCTTGGAGATTCCATTCCGGGCGAGAAACGCCGCGACAACAAATGCCGCCATGATTCCGCTGATGCCAATGGCGAAACTGGAAAAAATCGTTTTGCCGACCTCCGCCGCCAGATCGTTTCGCGAAGCGGCCGTATCCTTGTCCATCCGCGCGCAAAAACTTTCCACATCCGCGGACAATTCGCTCAAGCTTTTGGCGCAGGACCGATTCATCTCTTCCATTGCCTTGCCGTCATCTTCCAGTGTCGTGGCCGCGGCGCCCATTTTGATCGCAACGGCGCATTGCTCGTCGAACGTCCGCGAGAACCGGTTGCCGATGGCGTTGATTTGTTCGGCCTGCCCGGGCAATGCCTTGGCGGACTCGGCGATCAAGAACTTGAAACTCGCGGCCGCGTTGTTGGTTTCGTTAAGGAACCGCTCGTCCGCTTCCGTCGTGGTGGCCCAGATCAGTTGGAGCAGGGACCGTTCCGTCCACGCTAATTGGCGATTGGCGGACTGCAACAGGGCTGATCCCTTTTCCGGTCCGTCTAACAGCGCGCCATAGGACGCGCTCATTGCCGCCATTCGGGACATCGCCAACCCCAGCGATCCCATGGCGACCAACCCGATGAGAATAAGAATTAGAAAGATTTTCCATGATATGGATATATTATTGAGATTCATGGCGTCCATCCTTCGTAAGGTTAGAATTCCTTATGCGAACCTCTAAATTATCCAAAATACCTTAAGCCTTTAGGCCGTTTATTTCCAGAGTAATTATTTTTATTAGTTGTATTTGATAAATATTAGTTTTAATTTAAACGATAAATAAAGTTAAAAAATATTTACGATTCCCGTCAAATATTCAATACAATTAACGCATCGATCTTAATACTTTTAATCTTATCAATAAGCTTTTACGTATTCGCATAATTTCGCAAATAATATTTAAATTTATAGTTTTGTACGACGCAAAAGGCATTCGGGAATCTGCTCTTTAAAACCAAGCTTGGCCAACGGCCCCGAAGTCTCTCCGGTCGTTTCTCGTTGCGCCGCAGCATGAGGGCGGCGGGTATAGTTCCACCAACGTCGGCAAATCATGGAATGCCGCAGGCGCGAACAGTCGTTTCTTTCCATTACTTTTGAGAAGCGAAGTTATACCGGCGGCTCGCGACCGGACATACCCGACATCTAATCCTCGGCATCGACGGCGGTATCGATGGGAACGCCGGGCAGAAGCTTGGCCGTGCGGATGCCAAGCGCGCTTTTTACATGGGCGATGTTGGGAGCGGCCGTCAGTTTCGAAGTCAGGAATTTCTGATAGGCATCCCAATCCTGCGCCACGATCTTCAGCAAGAAGTCGGTTTCTCCCGCCAGCATATGGCACTCGCGCACTTCCGGCCAATCCTGAACCAATTTCTCAAAGGCGATCAGATCGGCCTCGGCCTGACTGTTAAGGCCCACTTGCGCGAAAACCGTGACATTGTACCCCAACGCCGACGGGTCGATTTGCGCGTGATAACCCTTGATGTATCCGGCATCTTCCAAGGCGCGAACCCGGCGCAGGCACGGAGGAGCGGAAATACCGGCGTGGTGGGCCAGATCCACATTGGTCATCCGGCCGTCGGCCTGTAGATCGGCCAGAATCCGGCGGTCGATCCGGTCCAATTTGACCCGTTGCATGGTATTAGAACTCCAGAATCCCCCTGAAACACGAAATTATATTACAACGCCAAATCCAATCCGCCAAGCACTCGATTGTTAAGATCGTTGATCCCGGCACAAACACGATTTCCGCGAAACCGCGCCTTTGTCATTTAAAATTAGCCCCGTGGGATTTTGTTTATAATAATTCTACTATTGCCAACGAAACGGCATGACGCTAAGCTACGGCATCGTCAATCGTTATCCTTGGGAGTTTTTCGGATGTCTGATTTCGTCAATCCTGGTTCGCTGATCGGCATGCCCGCTCCGGACTTCTTGGCCTCGGCTGTTTTGCCCGACAATCAAATTGTCGATGACTTCAATCTGAAGAACTATCTTGAAGGCTCTTACGGTCTGCTGTTCTTCTACCCGCTGGACTTCACGTTCGTCTGTCCGTCGGAAATCCTTGCGCACGATCATCGCCTTTCCACGCTTAGCGGGAAAAACACCAAGGTGGTCGGGGTCAGCGTCGATTCCAAGTTCACCCATTTGGCGTGGAAGAATACGCCCGTCGAAAAGGGCGGCCTGGGCAACGTCCAGTTCCCCTTGGTCTCCGATCTCAACAAAACCATCGCCAAGTCCTACGGCGTTTTGCTGCCCGCTGGTATTGCCTTGCGCGGTTCGTTCCTGATCGACAAAGCCGGGACGGTGCAAGTCGCCCATATCAACAACCTGCCGCTGGGTCGCAATGTGGACGAGATGGTTCGTCTGGTCGACGCATTGCAGTTCCACGAGGAAAACGGCGAAGTTTGTCCGGCCGGCTGGCAAAAGGGCAAGGCTGGGATGAAGGCCAATCCCTCCGGTGTCGCCGACTATCTGGCCAAACATTCAAGCGATCTATAGAAGAAGTTGGCGCCGCGCCCCACGGAAAGGCTATGGACTTTTCCGTGGGGCCGTGTTCCATACGAACACTCGTTTCGACAGCGCGGTAACTTTCCATGTCCCAGACGCATCACACCAAGGTTCTTATTCTCGGCTCCGGCCCCGCCGGATGCACGGCGGCCATTTACGCGGCCCGTGCCAATTTGTCGCCAATCCTTGTAGCCGGGCTGCAAACGGGCGGTCAATTGACCATAACCACCGATGTCGAGAATTATCCGGGCTTCGCGGAACCTATTCAGGGGCCGTGGCTGATGGAGCAAATGCAAGCCCAGGCCGAGAACGTGGGAACAAGCTTTCTTTACGACACCATCGTTGATATCGATTTGTCCAAGCGTCCGTTCCGGGCGGTGGGCGATTCCGGCGACATTTACATGGGCGAGACCCTGATCGTCGCCACCGGGGCTTCGGCCCGCTGGCTTGGCATCGAGTCGGAACAACGCTATCAGGGCTTTGGGGTTTCGGCCTGCGCCACCTGCGACGGATTCTTTTTCAAGAACAAGCAAGTGGCCGTGGTGGGCGGCGGCAACTCCGCCGTCGAGGAAGCGCTTTATTTGGCGGGGATCGCCTCCAAGGTGACGCTGGTCCACCGCCGCGACACGCTCCGGGCGGAAAAAATCATCCAGGACCGGCTGTTGTCCAATCCCAAGATCGCCATAGCCTGGAATTCCACCGTCGACGAAATCGTCGGCAGCGGCGATCCCGCCACGGTCACCGGCGTGCGAATCAGGGACATCAAGTCCGGACAGACATCCACATTGCCGGTGGACGGCGTCTTCGTCGCCATCGGCCACTCGCCCAACACCGATTTGTTCAAAGGCCAGTTGGAGATCGATGCCGAGGGATACGTGGTCACCGCGCCGGGAACCACCACCACCTCGGTAGCCGGTGTTTTCGCGGCGGGCGACGTTCAGGACAAAACCTATCGGCAGGCCGTAACGGCCGCGGGAACCGGCTGCATGGCCGCCCTGGAAGCCGACCGTTTCCTGTTGGGACATTCCTAGCCGGATGCTTTGAGGGTGAATCGTTCCCCGTGAAAATGTACACCGAGGCATCGCCGAGGGACTTTTTTACTGGGGACAAAATCATCCGGATTAAGACGGACGGATGCGGGCTAAATCCAGCAATCCGTCCACGTCCGCCGACCGCGCCAGATGCCGGGCCAGATCGTCCAGCGCGCGCTCCACCGCCCCTTCCCATTCCTGGGTTTCGGTGCGGTCAAGAAACGCCGCCCGCCATGGGTCGCTGTCGAACAGACCATGCAGATAGCACCCCATCACCTTGCCGTCGGCGCCGACCGCGCCGTCCGCTTGCCCGTCGAGTATCAACATGGGCCGGGAACAATCGGGACCGAAGGTGCGGCCCATGTGAATTTCATAGCCTTGCACGTTGATGCCGTTGGCGTCGACGCCCTGGGTCCGCCGCACGATCTTGGACCGTTCCATCACCGTTTCCACTTGCAACAACCCCAGGCCCGGAACGCTTTGCCCCGCCAGTCCTTCCACTCCGTCCGGATCGGCGATGGCCGTTCCCAGCATTTGATAGCCGCCGCATATGCCCACCACCCGGCCGCCGCGCCGCGCATGGGCCAGAATGTCGATGTCCCAGCCCTGGCCGCGCAGGAACGCCAGATCGGCGATGGTCGATTTGGTGCCGGGCAGGACTACCGCGTCGGCGTCGGCGGGAATGGGCCGTCCCGGCTTGACCATGGTCACCCGCACTCCGGGTTCCGCCGCCAGCGGATCGAAGTCGTCGAAATTGGCGATGCGCGAAAGCACTGGAACGGCGACGTGAAAACCCTCCGCCGACCCTTTCGACTTCGCGGAAAGCGATGCCGAATCCTCGGGCGGCAGCATGGAAGCCCCCGGCCAGAACGGAATCACCCCGAAACATTTCCAGCCGGTGCGCTGCTCGATCATGGCGACGGCGGGGGCGAACAAGGCCGGATCGCCGCGAAACTTGTTGATCACGAACCCCGCCACCCGGTCGCGATCCTCGGGGGCCAGCACCGCCCAAGTGCCCACGATCTGAGCGATCACACCGCCCCGGTCGATGTCGGCGCACAAAACCACCGGCAAATCGGCGGCCTGGGCGAACCCCATATTGGCGATGTCGTTGGAGCGCAAATTGATTTCGGCGGCGCTGCCCGCCCCCTCGACCAGCACCAGATCGGCGCCGTGGGCCAGACGCCGGTACGAATCCAGAACCCGCGTCAGCAAGCCGGGCTTCATCGCATGATAGTCCATGGCGGTGGCGCGACCCACGGCTTGGCCTTGCGCCACCACCTGCGAGCCGGTTTCGCTTTCCGGCTTCAGCAAAACCGGATTCATGTGGATCGAAGCGGGGATGCGCGCCGCCCGCGCCTGCAAGGCCTGGGCCCTGCCGATCTCGCCTCCGTCGGCGGCGACGGCGGCGTTGTTGCTCATGTTCTGCGGCTTGAACGGACGCACCGCCAGACCGCGGTCCCGAAACAGGCGGCATAGGCCCGCCACCACCAGGGACTTGCCCACATCCGAGCCGGTCCCCTGGATCATCAGGGCGGGAACCTTACTTGCCGAGAACATCCCGCAACCGGTTGGCCTGCGGACTGTCCAAGGTCCGCTTGATCAGAATATCCTCGGGCAACGGCGAGCCGCCGTAATAGGCGGCGTTCCACGAATGGCGCGGCAGAATGCCCGAGCCTTGCAACGAAACCCCCGCATACAGTCCGGCGGCGGTGTTGAAGGCATAAATGTCGGCGCCGGTGTTGGTGGTGGTGTCGGCTTCGGCGCCGACGCCGATCACCGCCACGGCCACATTGGCGGCCGCCCCCAATTTCATTTTGTCGTTCATCACGGCGTAAAGACCGTTTTCGCTCATGATCACGAACATGCTTTCCGCGTCCTGAATGCCGATTTGCAGACCGAAACTGCCCGAGGCGACCGAGTAGAACGCCGGACCGCTCCACCGTCCGTCCTTGGCCTTGGTCATCAATATGCCGGTTCCGTATTCGGCCCCGAACAGAAAGCCGCCCTTGACCAGATCGGGAATGATCAAAACCGCGCGGGCCTGCGCCAATTTGTCCGCGACCAGATTCTGAACGTCGCTGGACGCGCGCAACCGTTCCACCGTGTTGATCGCCTTCGCCACCATTTGGGTTTGATCCGTCACCGTCTGCGACCATGCCGCCTGACTGAACAGCATCGCCGTAAGTATCGCCACAATGCGCACCATTTTAGAACTCCACACCGGGTTGAGCCTTGACGCCGATTTTAAAGGGGTGTTTGAGCAAAGTCATCTCGGTTGCCAAATCGGCCTTGTCGATCAGCAACGGAGGGGCATAACGCCCGGTAAGCACCGCGTGCTGGCCTTCGGGCCGGGCCGCCAGCGCCGCCAGCACCTGCTCTAAATCCACATACCCATAATGCATCGCCACGTTGATTTCGTCCAAGATCACCATCTTCACGGCCGGATCGGCCAGCATGGAGACCGCAAGCGCCCACGCCTTGGCGGCGGCATCCATGTCGCGGGTGCGATCCTGGGTTTCCCAGGTGAACCCTTCCCCCATGGCGCGGAACGTCACCAATTCGCCGAACCCTTCCAGCACCCTGCGCTCGGCGGTGTCCCAAGCCCCCTTGATGAACTGGACGATGCCCACTTTCATGCCGTGTCCCACGCACCGCAACGCCATGCCGAAGGCGGCGGTCGACTTGCCCTTGCCGGTGCCGGTATGGACGATGATCAACCCTTGTTCCCTGGTTTTTCCCGCCATCAGCCGCTGGCGTCCGGCCTTTTTCTTCACCATCTTTTCGTGGTGGTGATCCAAGCCGGGTCCGGTCATTTTCCGGTCCATTCCAACGATGCCGCCCGCCCGCAATGGGGGCACAGCGCCGACCAGTCAAGGGCGTGACCGGCGCACGACACGCACCGCCATTGATCGTCGGGCGGCGCCTGATCGGCTTGTTCGCTCCACCGGACGGCGGCCGCGCCATCGTTTTTTTCCTCGCGTTCCAGGGTAGCCAGCAATATGAACACCGACCGGGTCGGGCGCCCTTTCAGCAAGGTTTCCAGATGGAAGCGAGCTTGCCCCCACAACCGGGCATCCAGGGCGACGCGGGCCAAAACCAAATGCGCCTCGGGCAAAGCCGCCGGTCCTTTCAGGATTTTCTGCAAACGGCTGACCCGCGCCAACGGCGCCTCGCCGGGCACCAGATCGCGCCATGCGGACGCCAAATCGGGGTGGGGATTGCGCTTCCAGGCTTCGGTCAAAATCGCATTGGCCCGCTGTTGTTTCCCGGCCCCGCCCAACAGCCGCGAGGCCAGAACCGCCGCCGGAACGAAACCAGGATCGGCTTTATGGGCGGCCATGACCAGCGACATCGCCTCGTGTCGGGACCCGTCGCCCAGCCGCTGCGATAACAGCGCCCGTTCGGTCAGGGCCACCGCCCGCAACGCCGCCGCCTTGGCCTTGGTAAAAGCTTTGCGACGCACGGCCTCGGCCACGGTCAATTCCGCCTCGGCCCAATGTCCGGACCGGGCCTGCAAATCGTACAAGGTTTCGGCGACCACGCCCACTTTGGTTCCGGTGGCCCAGGCCCGTCTGGCCCAATCAAGCGCCTGTTCGCGGTCGCCGCGCTTCAGCGCCAGCGACATCATGCCTTGGCAACCGGACAAGGCCGTTTCCGGACGAGTCAGCAGCAGTTGGAAATGGGCGCCGGCGCTATCGTCGTCGCCCGCCAGTCCCGCCGCCTGCGCGGCCAGAAGACCGGTCACTTCGGGGTCGTGCAACAGCGATTCGGCCGTTTGCGCCAATTTCCTGGCGGTCTCGACATCGCCCCCGGCCACCGCCGCCAAACCGTCGGTCAAGGCCAAATACCCTTTGCGTTGCCGCGTCATGCGCCGATGCGCCAGCCAAAGCGACGGAAACCGCCAAAGAAATCCGGCAAGCCGCTGAAAGAAAACCACCCCGGCCAACAGCGCCGCAACGGCGAACACGACCACCGGCACCGTGGTGTCCAACCGCCAGCCCAACCAATGAACGGTGACCGTTCCGGGCCGATCCGCCAGCCACACGCAAGTTCCCACCAGCAGGGCGGTTAACACGATGAAAAGGGCGATGCGGCGGGCCATGCTACAATTTCGTTCCCGCGGCCGCGACCGCCTGAGCGGCCAAATCGCCGATGTCCCGATCCGCCGTCAGTCTGGCACGCGCGTCGTCCAACCAGGATTGCGCGGCCTTGGCCGATTCGCCGGTCAACGCTTCAAGATGATGCACGGCGCCCGTCCAGTCGTTGCGAGACAACGCTTCCGCCGCCCTGGCGACAATGGCGGCGGTCGAGTTTCCCTCGACGTCGCCGTCTTCGCGGCGCAGGGTGAACAAGGTCATCAGCCGTTCCAGCGCCCGCCTTTTCCACGCGTCGACACCACCGTCTCCAGAAGAAGGTAGCGCGTCGGCGCGAACCACCGCCGCTTCGATAGCCCGGAAACGAGCAGCCAGCGTCGCCCGCGACGGAATGCCCGCGGCGGCGCTGCCCTTCAAATCGGCCACCGTCTTCTTGACGTCGTCGTCTTCGGGGGCCAGCGCTTTAAGCCCCCGCAACTCGGTATCGAACGAGCCGCCCCGATCGACCGCATCCTTCAGCAAGCCCACCGCCAGAACCAGCGCGGCATCGGCTTTGCGCCGCGTTTGCAGATCGCGCAAAGCCGCTTCGGCCCGGTCGATCCGATCCACCAGCCGCAACACGCTGGCCGCGTCCGCGCCGTTCTTTTCCAACCGGGCGACGCGATCTTCCAGAGCCGCGATATCCACCTGCGGCTTCGGTTCGACCGCTTGCGCTTCCAACCGTTGCAACCGCGCCTTGATCTGATCCAATTCGGACGATACGGCAAGCGGAGGCGCAGCCGTCGGCGGGCTGGGCTGATCCAGGGGAACGATAACTTTCGCCAGCAGCGCGTCGCGATTGATCCACGCCCACCATGCGGTCCCCGCCGCCATGGCCAATGCGGCGCAGACGACGATCGCAACCACCGGCAACCGGCGGCGCGGCGGCAAAGAAGAAGAAGGTTCGGGTGCGTCTTCGGTCATGATCGACTATCAATCCGATGGAAAAGCGTCTCGGTCAAGCGTCCTGAGTAGGTGCTCTTGGGTGGGCTTTGGCGCGACGAGGATTTCCGCCCACGGCAACGTCTCCAAATTCTTGGCGACTTGGCCGCTTAGCGCCAAGGCAAGCGTCGCCTTCAGACCGGTATGAATTTTCGTGGCCTCGGCCAAGCCGGTAAAAATCTTCGCGGTGCGCGGCGAATAAAACAGCGCGATCCCGACCGCGCCGCTTGCAAGCGCCCGCAACGCCCGCTCGCTGAACGCGGTGACGGCTTCGGTGCGGTACAGCGCCGCCCGCTTCACCCGGTATCCGGCCTGAGCGAGCAGCCCGCTCAAATCCCCGGCCAGCTCGGTTCCGGCGGCATGCAGCAGTTCGCCCGCGCGCGGATCGGTCGCGGCCTTGACCAACCGGGCCAGAGCATCCACATCGCCATCGGCGCTTTCCACCTGGGCGAACCCCAGATCCCGCGCCGTCCTGGCCGAAGAATCACCCACCGCCCAAACCGGCAAATCGCGGCGCGCCGTTGCTTGGGCCAGCGCCCGCGCGCCGTTGGCCGAGGTGACCAGAAACCCTTGCGTCCCGGTCAAATCCCCCAAGGCAGCGTCTTGAGCGATCACCGCCATCATCGGCTCGACCAACACCTCGTATCCCCGCCGCCGCAACGCCTCCGCCGTACTTTCGGCATCGTCCCTGGGGCGGGTGACCAGAGCTAGCATTGCTTGAAGAAATCGGGTGCGGCCATCATTTTGATCCGATGGGCGGCCTCGTCGCCGATGGCCCAGGAATCGGCGGCCAAGCCGCTGCCGTCCACTCGGTGAATCTGCTTGCCGTCGGGACTGACTATCAGCCCCCGGAAGCTTAGGTAATCGCCGGACAATTCGGCCAAAGCGGCGATCGGCGTGCGGCACGATCCGTCCAGACGCGCCAGGAATGCCCGTTCGGCGGTCACCCGGATCATGGTTTCGTAATCGGCCAGGGGCGCCAGGAAGTCGTGGGCCTTGGCATCGCCGGCGCGGCAGGTTACGCCCACCGCCCCTTGCGCCACGGCGGGCAGCATGTAATCGGGCGACAGCAGCGCCGTCGCGTGCTGGGCCAATCCCAGCCGGTTGAGTCCCGCCGCCGCAAGCAGGGTGGCATCCACTTGGCCTTCGGCCAATTTGTTAAGACGGGTCTGCACGTTGCCGCGAAAATTGACCACCTTCAAATCCGGACGTCGGTTAAGCAGTTGCGCCCCCCGGCGCAGCGACGCCGTTCCCACCGTGGCGCCCTGGGGCAGATCGTCCGGTTTCTTGGCGACGGGCGATATAAACGCGTCGCGCACGTCCTCGCGCTTGACCATGCAGGGCAGGGCGATGAAATCGGGCAGAACGGTGGGGACGTCCTTCATGGAGTGGACGGCCAAATCGATGGCGCCTTGCTCCATGGCCTCGTCCAGTTCCTTGGTGAACAGTCCCTTGCCGCCGATTTCGGCCAGGGGGCGGTCCTGGACGGCGTCGCCGGTGGTCCGGATGACGATGATTTCAATCGCCCCGTTCTCGGCCAATTGCGGCCATTGGGCGGCCAGGGTGTCCTTGATGTGGTGGGTCTGGGCGAGAGCCAATGGCGACCCGCGCGTTCCGATGCGAAGAATTGCAGTGCTGTTGTTCATGATCGACATGTTGTAGGTAATGCGAACGGAATTGAAAAGAGGCTTTAATTTGCTCGTGCTTGGAATCGAAACCAGTTGCGATGAAACGGCGGCGGCCATCGTCGACGGCGAGCGGCGCATTCTGATCGACCGGGTGCTGTCTCAGACCGAGGAACACCGCCCGTTCGGCGGCGTGGTGCCCGAGATTGCCGCCCGCTCCCACCTGGACCATATCGACCGGTTGATCATGGAGGCGCTTGACCAAACCGGCTTGAAGCTGGCCGACCTCGACGCCGTCGCCGCCACCTGCGGTCCCGGCCTGATCGGCGGCGTCATGGTCGGAGCGACCATGGGCAAGGCCATCGCCCTGGCCGCCCGCAAACCGTTTATCGCCGTCAATCATTTGGAAGGCCATGCCCTGACCCCAAGGCTGACCGACAACATCGCTTTTCCTTACTTGCTGCTGCTGGCCTCGGGCGGACACGCGCAAATCCTGGCGGTTCTGGGAGTCGGACAATACCGCCGCCTGGGAACGACCATCGACGACGCCATGGGCGAGGCCTTCGACAAAGTCGCCAAGATGGTTGGCTTGGGCCATCCCGGCGGCCCCCGGGTCGAGCGTAGCGCCGCCGACGGCAACCCCCGCCGTTTCGACCTGCCCCGCCCCTTGAAGGGACGTCCGGGTTGCGACTTTTCGTTTTCCGGACTAAAGAACGCGGTGCGGCTGGCGGTCGAGGCCCAGCCCCGTCCGCTGTCCGGACAGGATCAGGCCGACATCTGCGCCAGCTTTCAACAGGCGGTGACCGACTCGGTGGCGGAACGCGCGGGAAACGCCATCGCCCTGTTCAAACGCGACTGGCCGCAAGGAACCCATCTGGTGGTGGCCGGCGGCGTGGCCGCCAATGCCAAGCTGCGCCAAACCTTATCCGATTTGGCCCAAGCGAACGCCATGACGTTTCTTGCGCCTCCGCTTTCGTTGTGCACCGATAACGGCGCGATGATCGCCTGGGCGGGGATCGAACGGTTTCGATTGGGACTGACCGACGGACTGGATTTCGCCCCCCGCCCCCGCTGGCCGCTGGACCCGAACGCCACGAAATTCAGTCCTTAGCGTGGTGATTCGAAAATTCGAAAGACGCTGGATTTTGGCATAACGAATTTCCGAATCGGGACACTAGACATTTGGAACAGCAACGGTTACATTACGCTCCGTCCTCCAATCGAAGGGAACCATCATGCCCAAACTTTATTACGCCCCCGGCGTCTGCTCGTTGTCGCCCCATATCGCCCTGCGCGAAGCGGGACTTTCCTTCACCATGGAGAAGGTCGATCTCGCCGCCAAGAAAACCGAGAGCGGCGTCGACTTCAAGGCCATCAATCCCAAGGGATACGTTCCCGCTTTGCAATTGGACGATGGAACCTTGATGACCGAAGGGGCGGCCATCGTCCTGTGGATCGCGTCCCAAGCCCCGGTTGGCAAGCTGGCTCCGGCCATGGGCACGCCTGAATTTTTCAAATTGCTGGAGTGGCTGACCTTCATCGGCACCGAATTGCATAAGGGGCTGGGTCCGACCTTCAACCCCGCCGTCAACGACGACGCCAAGGCCGCCATCCTGGAACGCGCCAAGCTGCGGTTCTCCGCCGCCGACGCTTTGGTCGGCAACGGCCCCTACGTCACCGGAGCAAACTTCACCGTCGCCGACGGCTATCTGTTCACGGTGCTGGGCTGGCTGCCCAAGGTGGGGCTGGACATCAACCAGTGGCCCAATCTGGCCCGTTTGCGCGAAACCGTGGGCAAGCGCCCGGCGGTGATCGAAGCCCAAAAAGCCGAAGGTCTGTTAAGCTAACGCGGACGGGCGTCCGCTTGGCCGGTATCTTAGAGCGGGATGAAATTAAGCAGAGTCATCCCGCGATTGCCGCCATTGAGGCGGCGGCCAAGGGCGCGGAAGCGCCCGCCCGGCGAGGGCGAAAATGAATCGAGAGCATTATGATATCAACCATAT
>Ga0316224_1002705_pt1 | contig 15783 bp, 19 predicted proteins | sample TBH18013metaG_FD_206254 | JGI IMG/M metagenome (GOLD analysis project Ga0316224, IMG submission 206254) | Freshwater microbial communities from Trout Bog Lake, Wisconsin, USA - TBH18013 | ecosystem: Environmental > Aquatic > Freshwater > Lake > Hypolimnion/Profundal zone | place: USA: Wisconsin... | reverse complement strand
CAAAGAATTGTAGAAGTGGGAATAGGTTCGGGCATCTCTGCATTTGCGTTCAAAGCGGCTGTCCCAAGTCTAGTCTATACTGGAATAGACAGTGGAGAGTGGGATTCAAGGTGTGGTTACCCCTTCCTAGATAGATTTGAAGATAAAGCCCTACGGTTAGGACTAGATTGCAAAGTCATAAGAAAAAACAGTCAGAAGATGGATCGTTTTCCAGAGGAGTCAGATCTCCTGCCCCTGGAATCGGATCTGATCCATATAGACGGGGATCACTCCTATGAGGCAGTCAGGCATGACATCGTAGCTGCCTGGAAAAGTGGCCCCGAATGGATTCTCTGTGATGACGCCAGAGACTCCGCTGTTGTTCTTGGAATCTTTCAGGCCCTGAAAGTAGACCTAGATCGTGGTAGTGTAGACTGGGCATATTTCCCGGATACCTGGTCTGGAAACATCCTGATAAGAACCGATCATCGGAGAGGACTATGAAATTTTTGCTGCCGCAAGGAATTGGAGATTCCGTTTGGGCCTTGACCAAGATTGAAGACGTTGCCAGACAAGAGGGAGCCGATAGCATAGAGGTGGCTCTCAATTGTACTCAAGACGGTCACTATGTTCAGTCCAGAGCTTTGGATTTCGTTAGACAGTTTGCATTCGTCAGCAAAGCCCAGATGCTCGTTACTCACATCCACCCCGATATGACTGGCCCTCCCGTCGACAAAGATGGCAGATATATCTATATTCCTGATGGGTGGAAAGAGATACGAGGGGAAAAGTATTTTGTCATGATGCCGAACCATGCCCTAGAACGGGGCATTCGTCTAGAAGACTGGTTGCCACAGTACAAGATAAATTGGAACATCTTGGATCAATTCTGCTTCTGTGCGGAAGAAATACAGCAGGCCGATCAGATAAAAAAAGATCTTGGGGATTACTGTGTTTTCTACATGGGACCAATGGCAGGGAATACAGAGGATGGCCATAATAGAGATTCCCTGTGGACTCCAGAAGATTGGGCTGCGCTTGGAAAAGCATTTACAGAACAGGGTCTGAAAGTTGTGTTGGTCGGAGCTTCCTATGACCAGATGTATTGGGTCATGCAGGTGTTTCCTCTGGTAGAAGAACAGGGCTGGCTTGATCTTGTAGGAGCTACAGAAATTGGGCAGACCCTGGCTATCATCAAGCAAGCGAAGTTTGTGATTTCGTACCAATCTGGCATTGGCATCGTGGCAGAATATATGGGAATTCCAACTGGGATATTCTGGCGTCCTGATGGAAATTCCATATCTTCATCTTTCTACCTGTCTTTCGACGAAAGGATGAACGGGGGTTGGTCCCCGCCGTCTATGATCGAGTCTGGGAAACACATGGCTCTGTACTACAGCAGGCACAGCGCAGACTGGATTGTCGAAGAGGTGAAAAGGAGGGGCTGGTGATGTCTCTGACTTTTAGAGTTCCACCTGGGATCGGGGATTTTTCTGCGATGTACTCAAAGCTCTGTGGCATCGATCGTGATATTATCATAGAGCCTTCTATAGACTACCCGCACAGAGCCATTCCATTTTTGAATATCTTGCCGAAGGTCAAGGCATTTGGATACGGAGCCTTCGGATGCGCGTTGGCGATAGGCCAGACTCTCAATCCGGGCACAGATCTCGGCAGTCTTCCCCACGGGGAATATTTTCTGTCTATCAATGAATGGCTGGAGAATGGCGGCACGGTAGAAGACTGGATCCCAGGGCCAACGAACTATCACTATGACATGAACATTCCTGAGCATGACATAAAGGCTGCCCAGGAAACGATAGAACGGATTTCCGTGAGAAAATTTCCTCTCATAGGAGTGTACTGTTCTGCTTATGGGAATTCGAGGCATTGGGGATTCTGGGGACCTCAGGAATGGATAGAGTTCCTAAGAGGAATTGCGGAAAGGTTCAATGGAAAATGCCACTTCATATTCATCGGAGCTGAATACGATCTCGGCATATCCGAGGTAATCCGGAATTGGATGCTGGAACAGAACGAGGGAGCAAATCAAGACTACTATCACACTGCCTATCTCATAGGCCAACACGAGATAGGAGCAACGATAGAGATCATACGGCATCTAGACTATTTTTTCGCTTTCCCTTCTGGACTAGGATTTCTTGCAGACGTTGTCAATACCCGTCACACGATGTGGTTTCCGAAGAACCTAGATCTTATGCGTTATACGTTTACGGATCCCAGCAACAGAGACACTGTTACCCGGCATGATCTATTTATGTCTCCAGAAGACGCCTTGAAAAGATTCTCATCATTGGAGGAACACGTATGGCAGAGATCCGCATAAACGAGGCTCTTCCAACATCGGAAAAGCCGAAGACGTACATGGGCGAGTTCAACCAGCCCGTCAGGGAGTATGACTGGCAGGATTTCCAGAACCGCCTCAAGATGAGGATGCCTTATACCGGCAAGGAAGATTTGAACGGGGAAACGATGGTCGTCCGGCATTGCTGGGGACTTGGGGATGTATTATACATGACTCCTGCTCTCAAGGCCATCAAAGAGAAGTTTCCCAAGATGCGATTGATTACCATAACGAACTTCCCCGATATCCTGAAAGACAATCCAGCAGTGGACGAGAACTGTCACTGGCTTCAGTTCGAAGATTTCATGGACTTGGCTGACAAATTGAAATTCAAGAAGTGGTATTTCGTCAGCTACGATGTTCCTCTCAAGGGGGGCTTCGACTACAAGATTCATCTTCGAACACAGCCAAAGCTGAACGAGCATCTGATGGATCTCCTAAAAAAGGATCCCAAGACTCTCTCTGGGGATGATAAGGTGTTCGTGGACTGCGCTTCTAGCACTCTCATCAATCGTTATAAGATGGTGGCCTTGGATCTGTACTGCTATCATCTGCATGTTGATCCTCCAGTCAAGTCTGTGTATTACTATCCGACAGAATCAGAGCTGGAGTTTGCCAGGAATTTCATGAAGCCTCTTAGGGCAAAGGGCTACAAGATCGTTACTCTGATGCCTCACACCAGCACGATGTTCAAGGATTACCCTCACTGGAAAGAGGTCATCAGAGAATGTCCTAAGAACTACTACTGGCTTATCCTAGGGGGCAAGAGACACGATGGTGAAAACTGGAACGGGCTGAATATGTTCGACTGCGGTGGGGCCTTCAATCTTCGGCAATCTGCGGCTATTGTGATAGAAGCAGACATGGCTTGCTCCAGCGACACAGGATTGACATACACCCGTCTAGCCCGTGGTGGAAAAGCAGTGATGACCTACGGGCCTCACGAACCCGAACCGTTTCTCCACTACTTTCCAAGCGCGAAAGGGCTCAGAGTTGAGTCGGTTTCTGGCTTGAGGGAGGGTCCTTGCTGTACGGTAGGATGCTATATCGACACGACGGCATGTAGGCCGGGCGGAGGATATCCTCCATGTCTGGATCAGCTCTCCCCTAAGCGCGTAGCAGACGCAGTGCAAGAGCAAATGCACGGGTAAATACCACATGGGCATGAGCGTAGACACAGTGGCGAAAGATCACTCTCCGACCGTAACCGTGGAGCTTCGCCAGTACCTTGAAAAAATAGTGCAAGAGCTGGACACACGTCACACGCTCGCAATATCCTCTTTGAAAGAGCTTGCCTTTGCCAAATTAGATGCACTGGAAAAGTCCACGAATGCTGCTTTTCTTGGAAGCGAAAAGGCGATTACAAAAGCCGAAGATGCCCAGCGCGATTACAATTCCAGGTCCAATGAGTTTCGAGGACAGCTTGACGATCAGGCTAAGACTCTGATGCCTAGAATCGAGACGATGGGGCTTTTCAAGGCACAGGAAGAAAAAGCCGAAAGTGCTCGGGCAGCTCTTGAAAGGCGTCTCGATGAAGTTAAGTCTGACGTAGCTAGTTTGAGAGAATCTCGCAGCGAACTTGGAGGCAAGGAAAAGGCGGTGACTGTGGATGTCCAGGAAGGGCACCAGAAAGCCAATCTCAATGTGAATATCTGGGTTGGGGTTGCAGTAGCTTTGCCAGCATGGATTCTGCTTCTGGTTATGATGATGGGACACAAATGAATCTCTATGTAGAACATGAGGGAATCAACGTCGCCGTCTCTAGTTTCGGAGATGGAACTTACGCCCTGTTCAGGCATGATGTTGGAGGTGGATTCTTGGCAACTGATCAGTCAATTGAGATTCAAGGATATCGGATGCAGTGCCACAACAACGGGGATGGCACGTTCTCTCTTATCACAACAACCAGCACGGCCAGTACTGATCCTCAGATTGAGGTCCAAGGAATCCTTCTCCGAATCCATCCAACCGGAAACAATGATCCGGTGACGGGGGAACCGATGTATAGCTTTGTGGTGGTGAACGACTAATGCAACTTTTGCAAAGTAACGCGATTACAATGTGCCGCGCAGAGGTGGACGACGCTGTGGACGGCAAGGTCATATTCAACTTCTCCCCTCTTCTGGGAAACCAAGACGGAGTCAACACTCTCTTTCAGATCCCAGCTCAGCGCGTGGTGGTGGGCTCTAACTTCACGATCTATAAGAATCAAGTAGCTCTTGTTCTAGGTGTGGATTACAATGTCTTGAATTACAAGACTGGAGCAATACAGTTCACAAGCGCTCCTACTATTCAAGATTCGTTGTCTACGACGTTCCCGTACACCTGGATGGACGACATTGAATTTGATCACCATCTCAACCGAGCAGCAAGCGAGCTTGGCTACATTCCGTACTACACCGGAAACAACACAGTCTCGGGAACTGAGCAGCCTTTGGATGAGAACGGGAATCCAATCGTGCTGACAGATTGGCCTCATCGCTTGCTGGCGGCGCTGATCTATCTTGGAGGATACCACGCGGCATCTGCTATATCCTCCAGATTTGCACAGAAATATGACATCAGTGCCGGGGACAAGTCCTACTCGCCATCTCAGATGGCTGAGGCCTACGAGAAACTGGCTGCTCGCCTACAGAAGCAGGGTCTCGTAGCTCGTGACGATTTCTACAAGGGCAATCCGCAAGGATCCCAGTACAGGCCATCAATTGCTACGATGGGATACATTTTGCCGAACGTTACTCCACCGAGGTGAACGATGCAGCAATTTATAATTGAGGAATACGCAACTCCGCAAGATCTGCACAAAGGGCTTAATCAACTGTGGGCTGATGGATACGCTCCTTATCTGGTCCAATTTGGAAGCCCAATTGTAGTCATATTTCAACTGAGACTCGTTGGCCCGACTGCCTAAAACATGGGATACCTCCAGAGTCCGTGGGACATCAACGATTTTGTGAACGCCCGGGACGCTGTGTTCTCGGAATCCCAGTGGGTTCATTTTCAGGTTATATTTCGAAAGTTCCTGGGATACGAGCTCATGAACCCCGATAGGACTCCTCTGGAGCAGTACAACGTCCCGCAGTACGCTACAAGAGCAGAACACGTCTGGCTTTCAAGCGTCAAGGTCTTCGATACGGTTAAGGGAGGATATTTCACTACAGGAGACCTGGACGTCAATAGCTTCTTCAAGATCCAAGGTTACGCTCCGGCAGAAGTCTTGCCAACCGGAGTCAAGATTAGCGAGTACGCTGGAGACCAGATTATATGGAACGGCAAGGTCTGGGTTCTGTCTGACCAGATTGAGCCTGTTCAGTTTGGGATTATCCCAGGAACTGTCTACTGGCGCTCTGTTCTGAGAGCAGTAGATCGCAGCAGCCAAGGAACCACTCCAGGATCAAAGTAATGGCGGACAAAGACATATCGGGACCTGGATACCGCCTCGTGATCCGCACTGGATCTCTGTCCAAGAAGATGCAAGAAGCTGTCTTGGATGGACTGAAAGCCTGTGGGCAGAGATACTACGAGGCAGTTATCAGGAATATCAGCTTGGATGATCACACATTGGAAGAGCTCAGACGCCTTGGATATCCTTACGCTAAGAAAGGCAGTGGTGAGCCAGTCCACGAGGATGACAGGCTAGTACATGAGCAGTCTGGGGAACTGAAAAACACCATCAAGGTTTCGGAGCCTTCCCAGCAGAGCGGCAGAACCTTTGCCGTGCAACTGACCAGCGATGCTCCATATCTGGATTATCTGATCAACGGCACTTCCCGAATGAGGCCTAGGAATTTTCCTGAAAAAGCCTTAGAAGACTTGGGCCGAGAAGGCGTCTTTGATCCTCTAAGAAAAGCTCTTGCAGGGGTCAAGTACAAGATCGAGGAGACACGGTAACTAGAGTCATGGGATTCCTGTACAAGATCGCTTCCGGCCAGCTCTACCGAGATTGGATCTATATGGGGGTTGGATACTCAGGAGCCCCGGAGGGACGCAATAATCCCGCAATGCAGGATGTACCGTTCATAGGGCCTATTCCAGAGGGCTGGTACACGATCAAGCCGCCTACGAATTCTACTCACTGCGGCTTTGAGGCTATGCCCCTGATTCCCGATCCTTCGAACGAAATGTATGGACGGGACGATTTCTACATGCATGGAGACAGCGTTACTCATCCTGGGGATGGAAGCGACGGTTGCATAGTTCAGGAGAGGCCGGTCAGAGACCAAGTAGCAGGAGCGGTTTCCATAGGAGATGACAGACTTCAGGTGGTGCCTTGACTATGATAGTTGAACTAGTCGATTGCGGAACAGACGGTTTGGGCAACAATCCTTTGGAGATAGAGTCAACCGATGTGGTCTCAGTCTCCGTAGACCCAGCCCGGCCGGACGAGCCTAAGTCCGTGGTAACGATGAACAACGGAACTTGGTTTCTGGTGCAAGGCTCTGTAGACGAAGTTAAGGCAAAGATTTTCGGGTCATGAGCGACCTGCTCAATCGTCGGGCGGCTTTGGTACTCCAACAGGCAATGTTTCCCAAACTGCCTCAGGATGTCCAGGCTCTGTTTCCGATAGTGGACGATCCTTTGCTTGGAAATGACATACCGAACATCCTGATAGGGCACCTCTCAGAGCAAGGGGCAAATCCGGCTTTTCCCATGATCACTGTGACAAGTGAAGGGGCTCTGGAGGGATTGACCAGAAGGACTTATCGGCACCTGGATATGGTCATAGATTACTGGGTGAGCGCGGGGCAGTCCCCAAATCCTGGAGGCCGCAGAATCGTAAGTCTCCTGTATGAATACTCGAGCCAGCTTCTACAGGACCAAAACTTCTCCGGTGGGGGACTCTGTATCCAGCGGTGCTACGAAACTCGATGCTCGGACGTACTCTTCCAAGCTCCGGAGAAGCTATATCACATTTCGAACGCATATCGCGTCGAGGCAATTGCTGACGCGAATGTTTGGTATTAAGGAGGGAATGTGCCAGCAGAGTATGTAAGTCAGTCTAGCGGTCTTCTGCAGCTTATCGATCAACGAAACATTTTTCTTGGTAACGGGATTGTCTTTTTCGGGAACCCGCTAGTAAACCTCGGGCAGGTCAAGGGCGACGCAACTTTCAATTACACCCTTCGTCCATACGACGTAACCGGAGGAAACCCGCTCGTCCTGCTCCGTCGGTTTACGCTGGAGGAACGGGTCAACGTCACAGTGCCATTGCTTGAAATCCAAGCGAGCACTTGGGCACTCTACTTCCGCAACTTCCAAAACGGTCAGGTGGTCATCACCGGATCAGCTTCTGGGAGCGGCACGCTGTTCAGCCAGCAGTTCGGCGGAAGCAGCCGAGTCCCATACAGCAATTTCCAGTTCGTCCATCCAACGCCTGAGGGCGGATATCTCACCATCACAGGTTTCCAGGTCTATCCTCCACTCGAACTTCGAGTGCCATTTCCAGAACAACGAGAAACTGTGTACGATGCGGTGTTCGAGTTCAAGTCCAATCTAGCGAACCAGCCAGGACAACAACTGGGAGAAGTTGATTATTTCGTAGCGCCAACTTCTGGCTTGCAGTAGTCTAAGCTCCGGTTATCCGGATGCTGGGGAGACGCAATGGCGGGTAAGAAGAATGCAGGACTAGATCTTTGGCTGGAGCTAGGGCGCAAGGTTTCCATAGGGGGAAGAGAGTTCCATCTCATGCCTCTTCCCCTCTCTCGTCTTCGCAAGGCTCTGGCTGTCATAGACGATCGTATCGCCGGTTTCGTCAAGGATTTCGTCATAGAAACGGACAAGGGCGAGATGAATGTTCTTCGCCTGATATCCGATGTGATGAACAGCTTTGACGCCGGACAGGTTGTCTACGACGTTCTTACGTTCTGCAAAGATCCAGACACTGGAGAACCGATCAACAAAGTCACCAAGGAATGGCTCGATGACGTTCTCGATATTCCGACTCTACGAAAAGTCATAGTCGAATTCGTAGAAGTTAACGAGGTCGAGGATATCATAAAAAAAGCCCAGAGCCTGCCGATGGTAAGCCAACTGCTGGACGCGATGAAGATGACATATGGTCTCGCGCTTTTGAAATCCTCGCGTCAGAGTACGGATTCAGCCCCCGTCAGGTCCGAGAGCTCACCGTCCCCCAAATCAACCGATACATCTACTACCGTTACATCCGAAACACAGGACAACTTCCAGATGGACAGAGTGTTAGTAACAACGGAGATAAACACAGCGACAGTGAGCACTCCGAAACCATAGATCCTAAAGGAATTCAGTCTCGGCCCGGTCCGACGATGGAGGAGATCCACAAAGGGTTTACAAGAAGAAGCAATGCCTACTCGGAAGCCACAAAGCGAATGGAGCACAAAGAGTACGAATGGATCAACATGGCTTTTCGGGGTGAGAATAGGGACCCCAAGAAGTTTGCTGAGATCGACGCACGGTACAAAGCAGCGCTGAAGGAAATGCAAGATGCCAGGGCCTCTCGAATTCGCTAAAGCTCTTTTCTCTCTTGAAGCTGACAGTTCCAAGATGGATGCTGGACTGTCTGACGCTGAGAAGAAGGCTGAAGCTGCCACGCAGCGGATCAGCGCAAAGATGGTTGCATTTTCAGCAGCGGTCGGAGGAGCCATTGGTGCTGTCGTTGGAGGGTATATCGACAAGGTTCTGGACCAGTTAGAAAGGATTCCTGATTTCTTTGCAGATGCTACTAAGGTGACAGCCGAGTTTGGCGAGAAGATGGAGCAACTGGGCAACGAGATGGGCATGACAGCACAGCAGGCTGCAACTCTCACTGGCGTGATGGAACGTCATGGTATCGCCGCTGGCGTGGCCGCTCGCTCAATGCAGATCATGGCTATGGAAGCTAAGGAAACCGGAGATGCTCTAGATCCTCTGAATACCAGGCTTGGCAGAGTCCTAGGAACTCTGAGAGACTCCGACGGCAAGCTGCTGGACACTTCTCAGATTCTAGACCTGGCGAGACAGAAGATTCAAGCGACCAGCGGTGCCACAGAACAGCTTCAATTAGCGCAACAGATCTTTGGCACTCGCATGGGAGGCCAGCTTCTTCCACTGCTGAAACTCTCCAACGAAGAATGGGAGAAGCAGAAAGCTTCTGTTACTGCTATAGGCCCTCCAGTTGAAGCGCTCGCAGAACAGTCTCTTAAATATAAAGAGGCTTCCGCTGAGCTGAACCAAGTGCTGCAAGGGCTCCAACTAACGATTGGGAATGCTCTTTTGCCAGGTATTATTGAGATGACAAAAGAGTTTTCGCAGTGGGTTAGGAATGTAGAGGACTTCAAGGCTAGTGATCCGTTTGGGGTTATTATAGAGAGCTTTGCAGCTTCAGCCAAGGATGTGAATGAGTTTGTCAAGCAGGCCGACTATGCGTACTTAAAGTGGAACGAGATATTTGGGGACAAGAACAAGTATAGCGCGTCCGCGGATATGTTTGCTCTCCTCAACGGCGAGGTAGACAAATATCGGCAGGAGATAGAAGCTGCTGGTAAAGCTCATGACGCTCTTCTTGCGAAGGCAGCTCCTGTTCAGCCTCTTACTTTGTCTGGAATGTCCCAGGAGCAATTGGCGCAGGTAGCCAAAGCCCAACAGGAGATGACTGCCGAGGAAGAAAAGGCTCAGAGATTGGGCGTAGTAACAGCTCAGCAAAGAGCCGATGCCGATACTAAAGAACTAGCTGTTATTAAAGAACAGTTGAGCCGAGAAGAGGCGATTGTTTCTACATACCAAGATGGCAGTGCTCAGCAGATTGCATCCGAAGAAAAGATTCTAGGATACAAGGTTAGGGAAGCTGAAATTGTAAGCAGACAAGCTCAGGCGGAGTTGCAGAGCGCTGAACTTGTTGCTAAGGCCAGAGGGACGTTCAACAGCACCACTGAAATACAATTTCTAGAACAGCAGCTTAGAGATGCCCGAATCGTTGGAGATGAGCGCCTGAAGATCGAGGCAGATCTCTTCAACAAGAAGAAAGCTTACGAAGAAGAAGCCGTGAAGCTCTCTAGAGAGCTCGGGTTTACTGGCGTCCAGGACGAACTAAAGTTTAGGCAGGAAAAGACCAAACAGCTTCTAGCCAGTGGAGACGTCGCTGGCGCTGCTGGAGAAATGAAGAAAGTACGTGATCTACAGATCCAAGAGGCTGACAGCGCTGAAGAGTTTGAGAAGAAAGTTCTCTTGGTCTCTATTGGAGATCAAATCGATTTTCAGAAACGCAAGCTGGATCTGGTAAAGGGCAATGCTCAGGAAGAGCGCAAAGTCCTGGAGGAAATCGCTGACCTAGACAAGCAGCTCTATGACAGACGTACTCAGTTTGCTCTAGACTACGTTTCTAACGTGAACAAGGCTAATCAGGATCTAACGAAAGCTGGACAAGCTGGCGGGGAAATTCTAACCGCCTCTGAGAGACGCAGAAACGCTGAGCGTCAGGATATAGAGAATGCTAGACAGGCTGGAGACGTTCTGCACGGGGGAGGAACAGAGGCTCAGTGGCAGGCCAGCGCAAAGTGGGCTCAAGACCAGATGAAGATGTTTGAGAATATGCAGCAGATGGGCCAAGAGCTTACCGAAGCGCAGAAGAACAATCAGGACGTAGCCAAGGATATCCTGTCTACCATGACAGGCGAGGCTACCCGTGCTCCGGGCAGTCCATCTCCACTTGTGGGCAGCATCCTGTCATCGTCTGAGGGATTGGCTACGTCTAGCCTTGCACGAGGATCTGAAATCCCCCGTTTGGACACTTCGTTTGCTGACATGGCAATCCGTGTCCGAGATGTGTTTCTGGGTACGATCCCGAATATCCAAAGTTTCTCGAACGCCTTGGCTCAGGGATTTACGACTCTTACCAAAGTAATCGGAAATCCTATCAATCTTCCTCCCGGGGGTGGTCTAGGTCCAGGGGGAGGGCAGCAATTCGGTCCTGGCTCTCCTCAGGTTGCTCTCCCAACTGGTCCAGGAACTCCAGCGCAACCGCCCTTCGGCACTCCTACCCCAGGAACGGGTCAAGGAGGAACGTCTGGGACGATTACGATCAATGGAGTTACAGTTCCTCTGGGAGTCGGCGCTGCTTCAGCAGGGGAACAGTCTATGTTCCAGCCTCTGCTAGATGCTATAAAGACTCTCAATGATTCTATATCTGATCTCAAGACATCTACTGATTCGGCTTCCAATCAAAAGCCTCAGCAAGTTCAAGTCAGTGTTGGCGTAGATCCAAATTCTGGAGATGCTCTGGCAACAGTCATGCAGAACAATTTTATTGAAGCGATTTCTCCGACAACAGGACCTTAGGAGAGAAAATGGCAATTCCATCGGCAGTAGTCAACGCGGGCAACGGGCACCAGCAGCAGAATATCTTTCGCATTACGTTCAGTCAGGCTCTGTCGTCTATTCCGACGCTGGAAGCCTGGGACGATTCTACTTTCAGCACAACGCTGAAAGAGATGTTCACGGGGACTGCCGGAAATGGCAATGTTCCTTATGTGTCGGGTCTTGCCACTACAGACACGGCTCCTGGAGGTCCATCATGGGAGCCAGCTTCTCCAGTGGCTGGAGGCGCGGTCGCCAATCGTTTGCAGGGTACGACGAGCTATGTCAATCTAGCCGCTGAAATTCCCACGGCTGGATTTTCTGTTCGTTTCAATCTCAACTGGCAAGTAGGCTACGATGCTACGGTTCCTGCCACGACTACACAGAACGGGGTCCTAGCTTGCCGCTACGCATATTCTGGGACGGCTCCGTCTTTGACCTGGGCATACAACGATAGCGGGGCAGGCGGAACAGAGGCGGCTCCCCAGTGGACTACGATTACTCCAGGCTCTGCTGGCAATTACATTCGTCCGATGGATTCTAGCTCAAATTCTTCAAGTCCTGTTTGGACCAGACCTACGAGCGGAGTGGCAGACGCTCCGACGATCTGGGTTACGGCTACTTAGGAGGCATGAAATTGTGGACCGCAAATATGGAAGACGGTAACGCGGCTGGCAGCGCGAGCAGGAATTGGACCGATCTGCCAAAAGACAAGAAGCTGACTGGAGTGCAACTGGTCATTCCATCCATGCCGAAGATCTACGTCTGCCTGAAGAACTACCAGAAGTATTATTTCGTGACAGAAGCGATGGCAAACCCTGGTGACAGGAAGGGCAAGATTACGGCCGAGATCATAGGGGGCCACGATATCTCTCTGGGAGTTGGGACAGAGATTCGAGTAGAGGTCACCGGAGCAGTTCGTGTCTCTACGTATCCTCTCGACAAGTTCAAGTTTTCCCAGGATATCCTAAGGGATGGAACCTCTAACGGCAAAGCAAGATTGGAAACAGTAAAACCAGTTGAAGCGGTCTAGAGGATCATGAAGTGGCGAATCCCGCATTTGTCCAGGGTGGAACTGGCTCCGGCTCAAGCAGCCCTCTAACTATTAATCTCACTGGAGTTTCCGCTGGAGATGTCATTTGTCTGGCTATACGGTGGACAAATGGCGGCAATCCTATTTCCAGTATAGGAGACAATGAAAATTCAGGCAATTGGACTACTGCTACTACCCAGATAAACGCGGCTTTCGGCGGACTCCAATGCTTCGTTGGAGTCATGAACTCTGTCGGAGCTGGCGGAGACGTAACGATCACGGTCCAGTGGGGCAGTGCTCCCAGCACCATTACATATCTCTGGGAGGAAGTAAGCGGGGTCGCCGGAGTTCAGGCATCTGGCGGGACATCTTCTGCAAGCGGGATTTCTACTACCGCAGACAGCGGGACGGCGACAACCTCTGCTAACAACACCTGGGCTTTTGGAATCGGCGTTTGCAGCACCGGGGTCGCGGCTGCTACTGGGACACTCTCTGAAAGGGAGCAAGTTGGTTCTCCTGTCCGAAACATCATATCCGATGCTCTGATTTCTACTTCTGGAACAGGAGTAGACGCGACCTACAGCGTGTCGGGAAGCTGGGGAGCCCAGGTAGTCCTTCTAGCTCCAGCGGCGGCTTCCAAGTCCTGGAATGCCGACGCGTATATCCAGAATCTAGCCACTAAGAATTGGAATGCTGATACCTACATCTTTGGGACAGAGTTCTTTTTCAGCCACGCCTGGAATGCTGATGCGTATATCAGTCCTCTAGCGATCGGTTTCATACAGCTAGAAGTCGACCTGATTCCGTCTATCATTCCAGGGAATTTCATTAAGCTGGCGTCTGATCTTATAGCTCAGTCTAGGGGTTTTGTCCAGCTTGCAACTACGCTGCAATCAAAAGTTTTAGGATTCGTCCAGCTCAACACATCGCTCCAAGAAAAGGTCCGAAGCTACGTCAAGCTTTCTACAGATCTGCAGAAGGGCGGATATCCTTCCTGGAATGCTGACTGCTATATCTCGCTAGGCAATAATCTGTCATTCGTGCAGATGGCTGTAGATCTGGCAGCTAACGTAATCGCTACTGGATGCGATGGCAGCTATCCGGATATCAATTTTGTCAAGCTGGAAGCGTGGCTCATTGAAGCGGGTTCTGGACCAGGAAGTTCTCATCAGGCTCCAGGGATTTCTCTTCTGACAACTACAGATGACTGGAATGCATCAAGTGATGCTGCATTGGCATATCCAGTCATAGCAAGATTCGTACTGGCTGGTATCAATCTAATCGTGACTGGATTCACTGCTGGCGTAATGAGCTATCAAACCAGGACGCGCCAGTGGCTCCGTCTAGTAGATTATTTGCCTGGAGGAGTCGTAGTCAGTGAGCAGACATCCACTCGCACTCTTCCGAATGGACAAGTGATAACTACGGTTGTCACTACGACTCTAGTCCAGGACGTCACGACCACCGCGACAGTTGTGACCTACGGAGGGACGGGCCGGGTCAGCACTAGCATAGTCTCGGTTGACAAGAATGGCACTGAGGTCAAGAGGCAAATCGAGACGAACACGACCAACGGAGTACAGCACACCGTTGAAAACAAGATCGTAACGTCTCAGCCTCCTACGACCGAGAACGTCCAGCCCATCAAGGTCGTGACTCTGGATGGAGTGAATCACTACCAGTTCTTTGGGACTCCGAATCCAAACTGGGCTGGCGGGGACCAAGAAGGCACCACGACTACGGAGAGCACTTCTCAAATCGTGCCTGCAAGCCTGAACGGAGAGACAGTTGATTCTCTTGGAAATCCCATTCTTGCCAAAGTGACGAATTCAAACGTCGCCACTCCTGATGGCAAGGTCATCAACACCAATACAACTGAAATCGGCACGATGGCCGCTGGAACCACTTACACTGACACGGCATCTCAGTTTAATGGGATTCAGACAACGACAGTTGTCACTACGAACTATCCAGATGGTTCCCAATCCATTGTTACGACTGTTACGGATATCCTGACTGGAGACAGCGTTCAGACCACGGTTGAGAATGACACCGACGAGAACGGTCTGGTTACGACGATAACGACTGTCGTGGAAACCAAGACTGCATCGACAGCCAATGGCAACCAGACAACAGTGACAACCACGAAGACCACGCAAGGTCCTTCTGGAACTACGACAGACACGACGGTTGCCACCAGGAACAATTTCGAGGATGCGCTGCTCTCGGCCAAGATCAAGGTGTACACGATCCAAGAGTTTACGATCAACTGTGTCATAGACCAGTTCAATATGAAGGCGCTCCTGGAACACCAGATAGATCATCAGAAGAACTTCGCGATCGTAGAACTGATAGGCCAGCAGCTTGGAAATATGGATTTGTCCTGGTCTCTAAGAAACGATCTGATCGATCAGTTCAATACTGCCATGAATTGCATAGTTCCTCTTCAACTTCAGGCTCTTGGCTCTACTCACAACGTGATATTTGCTCCATCCGCGGCGGCCTTCCGAGCGAAATATATTCCAGGCACTATGCCACCAGTGTATGAGCTCCAAATGATTCTCCAGGAGCGCAGCGACACCGTGACGGGTCTCGTGGGTTTCTAATGTCCGAGACCATCCAGCTTACTTCGCTCAGCGTGATGCTGCCGAACCAGACATTCGCTTCGGAGAAGAACTGCACGAGTCTTCAGCTCAGCTATAATCTGACAGGGGGCTCGTTCAGTATATCTCTGCTAAAAGGCACTGCTGCTCTTCCCTCCGAAGATCAGGTCATAACTCTTCCATTTGGAAGATACGGGGTCGTAAAGGGCGTCGGGAACAGTTTTTCTACAGGCGGTCTTTTAGATACCATCACAGGTCCCGCTCAGCCTCTAGCTGCTACTGAAATCGGGTTCGCTGCCATAGTTCCCTTGAGCACTCCAACCAGTGGTTCCCAGTATTACAAGAGTCTTTCTCAGCTAGCCAATGAGCTGATGTCGGTAGGCTGGAACACTTTCAATCCCTTCCTAAGATCTTTTACATTTAGAGGGGTCATTCTTCAGGGCATCCAGCAGCTTGCACAGAACGTTCTTGGGGATGTGATTGCCTACAAGAAC
>Ga0316224_1002701_pt1 | contig 15809 bp, 17 predicted proteins | sample TBH18013metaG_FD_206254 | JGI IMG/M metagenome (GOLD analysis project Ga0316224, IMG submission 206254) | Freshwater microbial communities from Trout Bog Lake, Wisconsin, USA - TBH18013 | ecosystem: Environmental > Aquatic > Freshwater > Lake > Hypolimnion/Profundal zone | place: USA: Wisconsin... | reverse complement strand
CTGGAAAACCTCCCAAAATTGCCCTTGTCGCCGTCATGCGCAAGCTCCTAATCCTTGCCAACGCATTGATCAGAGATGATCGAATGTGGGCTGAAACGAGGGCTTGCGCATAACGGATACTCTAGTGGTCGCCGGTGGCCGACGATTTAACCTCAAATCGTCCCGCTAAACAAACAGCATCGCCCCGGTGGCCGAAGCGTCGGCCAGAAATGAAACCAAGCCGCCGATCTCGATCGATACGTCATCGCGCAGGTCGGCGGCATCAAGGCCCAACGCCTTCAGCCCCATCTCGCAGACCAGAATCCCGACGCCCAACGCCGCGCAGGATTCGATCAGCTCCTCGATCCCGGCCACCCCGCGCGCCTGAAAAGTCCGGTCGGTGGCTAAGGCGTCGCCCAAGCCCTCGGTCGTGGGCAGGCTTTTCCACCCGTCCTTCAGCATCGCCTTGGCCGCGCCCATGGTGAAAAAAAGCGTAACCGGATGGTTGGTCGCGGCGGCGGCGGCGGCCGTGGCCAGAGCATAATGGACGCGCTCGAACTGACCGGAAAACACCACCAGCGACAGTTTGTCAGGAATGCTCATGACCGCACACCGGACAGTTGGGGTCCTTGCGCACGCGTACCGACCGGAACGTCATGGACAGCGCGTCGACGATCAGCAGTTTTCCGGACATGCCCTCGCCGATGCCCAGAATTTCCTTGACCACCTCGGCGGCCTGCATGGTTCCCATCATGCCCGCCACCGCGCCCAGCACGCCCGCTTGGCTGCACGAGGGCACCCCGCCTTCGGGCGGCGGCGCCGGATAAATGCAGCGGTAGCACGGCCCTCCCGGCTTGAAGGTGGAAAGCTGACCGTCGAACCGCAAAATGGCGGCCGAGACCAAAGTCTTACCCATGCGGCGGCAGGAATCGTTGAGCAGAAACCGGGTGGCGAAATTGTCAGATCCATCGGCGATCACGTCCCACGGAGTCAAAACCTCGTCCACGTTGTCGGCGGACAGCCGCGCTTGAAGGGGCGTGACGGCAACGTCGTCGTTCAAGGCCGCCACCGCTTTGGCGGCGCTAACGACCTTGGGCGAACCGATCCCGTCGATCCGGTGCAAAACCTGCCGTTGCAGATTGGACAGATCGACCGCGTCGTCGTCGATGATTCCGATCGACCCCACTCCGGCCGCCGCCAGATAAAGAATGACCGGCGACCCAAGCCCCCCCGCGCCCACCACCAGAACCTTGGCGCTCAGCAGCTTGGCCTGTCCCACGCCGCCGATTTCGGGCAGCAGGATGTGCCGGGAATAACGGGCAATCTGGCTTTCGCTTAAATCCAACGCCGACTCTTCCGCCTCCTCAGCCGATACCGTCGAACAACACGGTCGACAAATACCGCTCGGCGAACGAGGGAATGATGGCGACCACGGTCTTGCCGGCCGCTTCGGCGCGGGACCCGTATTCGATGGCGGCGGCGATGGCCGCGCCCGAGGAAATGCCCACGGGGATTCCTTCGGTCTTGGCCACAAGGCGCGCATAAGACACGGCCGCATCGTTGCTGACGGTCAGGACTTCGTCGATCACCGAACGATCCAGAATCTTCGGCACGAAGCCCGCTCCGATGCCTTGGATCTTATGCGGCCCGGGAGCGCCGCCCGACAGCACGGGACTGTCGGCCGGTTCCACCGCGACGATCTTGACCGAAGGCTTGCGAGCCTTCAATGCGCGTCCCACCCCGGTGATGGTGCCGCCGGTTCCCACGCCGGAAATCAGCACGTCGACCTTGCCGTCGGTATCTTTCCAGATTTCCTCGGCGGTGGTGGCGGCATGAACGGCCGGATTAGCGGGATTCTCGAATTGCTGCAAGACGATGGCGTTGGGAATTTCCCCGGCCAGCCGGTTGGCTTCGGCCACCGCGCCGGTCATGCCCTTGGACGCCGGAGTAAGAACCAGTTCCGCACCCAACAGCGCCAGCATCTTGCGCCGTTCGATGGACATGCTTTCAGGCATGCACAGAATCAAACGATAGCCCTTTGCGGCGCTGACGAAAGCCAACGCGATGCCGGTATTGCCCGAGGTCGGTTCGATCAGGGTGGCGCCCGGCTTCAGCTTACCGCTGGCCTCGGCGTCGGCGATCAGAGCCAGACCGATGCGGTCCTTGACCGAACCCAGCGGATTGAAAAACTCCAGCTTCAACAAAATGTCAGCCTTGTTGGCCGTCCCTTCCAACAGCTTGCGGATGCGGACCAGCGGCGTGGCCCCGATGGTGTCCAGAATGGACTCGTAGACGCGGCCGCGAAATTCGGATTTAGGAGTCTGGGTCATGGCAATCTCCTCATAAAATCAGGGAAACGCAACGTAATCTATTTCCCAGTGGGGTTCATATATTAAAATCGAGCTTATGATCGGCTTCGCTTTGAACGCCGTGGCGATAGGCCCTGGTGCACATTTCGTCCACCGAAATGGTGTTCAATCGCTCCATCACTTCGTCCGTCAGTTCCGCCCACAGCGGCTTGATCACGCTCGCCCCCAGATCGGATTGCGGCGCATAGGCATCGATATCCTCGCTGGTTTCGGTGGCGCGAACCACGCGGACGATTTCCCCCAATGAGATTTTACGCCGTTCCCTGGCCAAACGATAGCCCCCTTTGGGGCCTCGCATCCCGGTCAGAACGCCGGCGCGGACCAGACTTTGCAGGGTTTGCTCCAGATAGCGCCGGGGAATCCCCTGGCGCCGAGTGATCTCGCAGCTCTGCACCGGAACGCCCGCGGAATGATAGGCGATGTCCAGCACGGCTTCGATAGCGTACAAAAGTTTTCGCGACGGCTTTATCACTTTGCCTTAACTCCCGGTCGAACCAAATCCGCCGCCGCCGCGCGCCGTATCGGGCAAAACGCCGACCGGGGTGAATCGAACGGCCTCTACCTTGGCCACCACCATTTGAGCGATGCGCATCCCTCTTTCGACGATGAACGGCGCATCGCCGTGATTGACCAATATGACGCCCACTTCACCGCGATAATCGGCGTCGATCGTGCCGGGCGCATTCAAAACGGTGACGCCGTGCTTGGCGGCCAAGCCGGAGCGCGGGCGGATCTGCGCCTCGAACCCGGCGGGAACGGCCATGGCGAACCCGGTGGGAATCACCGCCCGCTTGCCCGGTTCCAACACCACCGGGTCCTGAACGCAGGCGGAAAGATCAAGCCCGGCGGCCAAGTCGCTGGCGGCCTGGGGAATGTCCAAGTCCGGATTGTGCGGCAGACGCAGGAAGGCAATGGCAAGATCGGTCACGCCCCCCCCTCCAAACGCCGCCTGACAAGATCGGCCAAACGCGCCGCCACCTCGGCCTTGGTCAAAGGCGGCCAGTCGGCAACGCCGCCCGCGTCGATCACATGCACGCGGTTACTGTCGCCGCCGAAGATTCCGCCTTCGGAAACGTCGTTGGCGACGATCATGTCGCACCCCTTGCGAACCAGTTTCGCCGTCGCGTTGGCGATCAACGCGTCGGTCTCGGCGGCGAAGCCCACCACCAAGCGGGGGCGATGGGGACCCGGGGCGGACAAGGCCGCCAGGATGTCGGGATTCTGAACCAGCGTCAGGGTCGGAGGCGATTCGCCATCGCTTTTCTTGCGTTTGGTCGCGGATGGCAGGTCGACCCGCCAATCGGCCACCGCCGCCGCGCACACCGCCACATCCACGGGCAAGGCCGCCATGCACGCTTCCAGCATCTGGCGCGCCGTTTCCACCTTGATCACCCGGCAGCCCCCAGGATCGGCCAAGGCCACCGGACCGGAAATCAGCGTCACCGCCGCCCCCAGATCGGCCAGAGCCTTTGCTATGGCGTGCCCCTGCTTGCCGGACGAGCGGTTGGCGATCACCCGCACCGGATCGATGGGTTCGTAGGTTGGCCCGGACGTCACCAAGGCGCTGACCCCCGACAACGGCCCGCCCGCAAGCAATCCCTCGATGCGAGCAAGAATGTCGGGGACTTCGGACATGCGCCCGATGCCGGTTTCGCCTTCGGCCAGGAACCCGGTTTCCGGACCGATGAAATGCACGCCCCGGGTCTTCAAGGTTTCCAGATTGCCCGCCGTGGCCGGATTGCCCCACATGCGGGAATTCATGGCCGGAGCCGCCAGAATGGGGCGATCGCAAGCCAGAAGCGCCGTCGACGCCAGATCGTCGGCCAGTCCCAGCGCCATCTTGGCCAAAAGATTGGCGGTAGCGGGCGCCACCACCACCAGATCGCACTCCTTGGCCAGGGCGATGTGGCCGATCTCGACCTCGTCGGTCAGCGAAAACAAATCCTGGAAAACTCGATTGCCCGACAACGCGGACACCGAAAGCGGCGTCACGAAATTGGCGGCGTTTTCGGTCAGAATGCACCGGACCTGGGCGCCCTTTTCCTTAAGGCGGCGGATCAACTCCAAGGATTTATAGGCGGCTATTCCCCCGGATATCACCAGCAGAATGCGTTTTGCGTCGAGCAACGGGGGAATCCTAGCGAAATTACGATAAAAACTTGTGGTTAACTTAGCGGCGCTTGTCCGAAAGAGCAAGGGCGTCGCGCAACGCCTGCGGCAAGGCGGCGCCCGCGCGTCCGGCGTTGACGATCAGGACCGGACGCAATTCCGGATAGGACGGATAGGACAGAGCGGCGGCCTCGCACGCATCGATGCCGTCGCGGCGCAGAATCGCCACGATATCGGCGCCATCCACGGAATCGCCCAGATGGATCGAGAACCGGTCGATGAAGTAGTCCGTCACCACTCTTATGCCGGGAATCCGGTTCAATTCCGCCGCCAGGGACAACGCGGCGCGGTCGGGCTCGGTCCGATCCGTCGCGGACAGGACCAGCAGCGGCACCTCCCATTCCCGGCATTCGCTGATCAGGGCGGTCAGATCCCGATACGTTCCGAAATAGCCGGGATTTTGAACGACCGCGCAGGCCATGCCGGGGGACACCGCGCTTACCAGATTCTCGAAACCCAACGGGTCCGGATCGGGATCGCCGCAATCAAGGTGCCGCAACCGGCCGGTCAGTTCGGCCAAAACCACGGGATCGAAACTGCCCGACACCAGCACGCGGGTGCGACCGGACCTCTCGACCTCGTCCAGGACGGCTTGGACCAGATCGGCGCAATCCTTAACGATCAAGACTATTTGTCCCGCCGATTGCGCGCCACTTCATCCTGAGTCATCTGTAAACCCAGGTAGATGGTGTAATTGTCGATAACTTCCTTGCCCTTGACCGGGAACGTCATGGAAATCGGCACGCCGGTATATTGGACGGTATCGACGCCGTCGGGAAACTTGATCGTGACGGGGATCGATTTCTTGGCTTCCGGTTTGGGATAGAAAACCGGAATGGCGGCGAAATACTGGAAGTCGGCCGCCCCGCCGACATTGGCCGGGCCGCGCTTGACGGTGAACGAGACTTGCATATCAACGTTCACGTCCCATTCCAGGTCGCGCTGCTTGTAGCCGCACGAGCCTTTCCAATCATCGATTCTGACGGCGTATTCGATATCGTTCAGCTTGGTCCCGCCGCCGGGATGGAAATGATCGAACTGACGGGCGTCGGACAAGGCGAATATATTGGGGCACGGCGGCAACGACGAAGGGTTGGTACAGGCGCTCAAAGAACCCAAGACCAGACCTGACCGGACCAGCTTACGAATTTGTCGGGGAATCGCGGTTGTATATTTCATTGCCGGGACGATATCTGCTAAGTGTTCAATGTCAAGAACACTCTGGTGAAACCTTTCCGAAATTTGTAGGAGCAGAACGAAAATGACTCCGCTAACCATCGTCCTGGCCAGCCCGCGCGGTTTCTGCGCCGGGGTGGACCGGGCCATCCACATCGTCGAACGGTCGATCGAATTGTACGGAGCCCCCGTCTACGTGCGCCACGAAATCGTTCACAACCAGTTCGTGGTGGAATCCCTGAAGCAAAAGGGCGCGGTATTCGTGGACGAACTGGACGAAGTGCCCGACGACCGCCCGGTGGTGTTCTCGGCCCACGGCGTGCCCAAGACCGTGCCCTCGGAAGCCGAGCGCCGCAAGATGGTGTTTCTGGACGCCACCTGTCCGCTGGTGACCAAGGTTCACCGCGAAGCGGAGATGCATTACGAGGCCGGCCGCCAGATCATCATGATCGGCCATGCCGGACACCCCGAGGTCATCGGCACGTTGGGGCAGGTTCCGGAAGGAATCATGATTTTGGTCGAAGACAAGGAACAAGTGGCCAGCATCGAGGTCCGCTACCCCAATCGTCTGGCGTTCATCACCCAGACCACGTTGTCGGTGGACGAGGCGTCCGAGGTCATCGCCGCCTTGAAGGAACGCTTTCCCCACATCGTCGGCCCCCGCAAGGAAGACATCTGCTACGCCACCACCAACCGCCAGGCCGCCGTCAAGGTGATGGCCCCGGTGTGCGAAGCCATGATCGTCATCGGCGCGCCCAATTCGTCCAACTCCCGCCGTTTGGTGGAAGTGGCGGCCCGGGCGGGCTGCCCCAGGGCGGTGATGGTTCAACGCGCCGAAGAACTCGATTGGAGCATCGTCGACGGCGTTACCCGGCTGGGAATTACCGCCGGAGCCTCGGCCCCCGAATTGTTGGTCAGCGAGGTTATCGCCGCCGCCCGCGAGCGTTTCGACGTCACCATCGAGGAAGTCAAGGTCACCGACGAAACCATCGCCTTCAAATTGCCGCCGACCCTGTCCGGAGAAGACGTCATTCCAGCCCTTGAATTGATCAACTGATGGCGGTCTATACCGAGGTTGCCGACGAGGAACTGGACGCTTTCATCGCCTGCTACGACATCGGCGAAGCGTCGTCGTTGAAGGGCATCGCCGAAGGCGTCGAGAATTCGAACTATCTGCTGCAAACCGACCGGGGCGTCTATATCCTGACCCTGTATGAAAAGCGGACCAAGGCCGAAGACCTGCCGTTCTTTCTGGGATTGATGGATCACCTAGCCGCCCGCGGCATCGAGTGCCCGACCCCCGTCCATGGCCGGGACGGCTTGGCCTTGCGCCCGCTTAGCGGCAAACCCGCCGCCATCGTCACATTTCTGCAAGGCCGTTGGCCCCGCCACGTCACCATGAGACATTGCGCGGAATTGGGCCGCGCCATGGCCGCGATGCATGTGGCGGGAGCCGACTTCCCCCAATGGCGGGCCAATTCCCTGTCGGTCGAAGGATGGCGCTCGCTGGCCGAAGCCGTCGCCGGACAAGCCGGACAGATTTATTCCGGCTTGGGTGAAACCATCGCCCGGGAACTGAAGCATCTGGAGCGGAACTGGCCCGGCGATCTTCCCGTCGGGCTGATCCATGCCGACCTATTCCCCGACAACGTTTTCTTTCTGCACGACCGATCCAGCCGCGTCGAACGGCTGTCCGGGCTGATCGACTTCTATTTCGCCTGCAACGACATGCTGGCTTACGATTTGGCCATTTGCCTGAACGCGTGGTGTTTCGAATCGGACGGCAGCTTCAACGTCACCAAGGCCCGAGCGATGATCGCCGCCTACCGTCAGGTGCGCCCTCTTACCGCGAACGAGATCGACGCCCTGCCGCTGCTGGCGCGGGGCGCCGCGTTGCGGTTCCTGCTGACCCGCACCTTCGATTGGCTCAACACCCCCGAAGGGGCGTTGGTCAAACGCAAGGACCCCATGGAGTATTTGCGCAAGCTGCGATTCCATCAAAGCATAACCGGTCCGGGAGCTTACGGGTTGGAATGAGCGCGTCCACGCTGGTCGAAATTTTCACTGACGGCGCATGCAGCGGCAACCCCGGCCCGGGCGGCTGGGGGGTGATCTTGCGCTGGAAGGGCCGCGACAAGGAATTGTTGGGCGGCGAGGCCGAAACCACCAACAACCGCATGGAGCTGATGGCGGCCATTCGCGGCCTTGAAGAATTGAAGCGGCCCTGCGAAGTGGCGGTCTATACCGACAGCTCCTATGTTCAGAAGGGCATCACCCAATGGCTGCCCGGCTGGAAGGCCCGCGGCTGGAAAACCGCCGACAAGAAACCGGTGAAGAACGACGATTTGTGGAAACGCCTGGAACTGGCCGCCCAGCGCCATGCCGTCACCTGGAACTGGATCAAGGGCCACGCCGGTCACGCGGAAAACGAACGCGCCGATCAATTGGCCCGGCAAGGCATCCTGTCGTTGACCGGGGACCGTCCATGCGCGTGATCCGGCATTTCACGGAAACCGGTCCCAACCCCAAGGGCTGCGTGGTGGCCTTGGGCAATTTCGACGGCGTTCATCTCGGCCATCGGGCTGTGATCAGTCAGGCCGGCGTCTTGGCGCGGTCGCTGGACGCGCTGTTCGCCGTGATGACCTTCGAACCCCATCCCCGTCTGTTGTTCCAGCCGGATTTGCCGCCGTTCCGCCTGACCCCGTTTCGCGTCAAAACCCGCCTGATCGAGGAATTGGGGGCGGATCTGTGCCTGATGCAGCATTTCGACGCCGCCTTCGCCGCCCATACCGCGCACGAATTCATCGCCGATGTGCTGGTCGAACATCTGGGCGTCAAGGGCGTGGTGGTCGGTCACGATTACGTTTTCGGTCAAAAGCGTCAGGGCAACCCCGACTACCTGCGTCGGATGGGCGAACAGTTGGGTTTCGAGGTGGTGGTGGTCGAAGCCGCCACCAACGCCGACGGACGGATTTATTCCTCCACCGCCATCCGCGACCTGCTGGTCCACGGCCGCCCGGCCGAAGCCGCGCTGCTGCTGGGCCACCCGTGGGAAATCGAGGGCCGGGTCGAACACGGCGACCACCGCGGACGAACCATCGGCTTCCCTACCGCCAATCTGGGGCTCGAGGATTATCTTCGTCCCGCCACCGGCGTCTATGCGGTGCGAGTGGGACTGACGGCCGAACATCAAACGCATTGGCTGAACGGCGTCGCCAATTTCGGCCATCGCCCCACCTTCAACAAAACCGCCGAACTGCTGGAAGTCCATATTCTGGATTTCGCCGACGACCTTTACGGCCGCCATGTCCGCGTGCAAATGTTGGAGTTCATCCGGCCCGAACGTAAATTTTCCGGTATCGGCGACTTGAAAGAACAGATTACCCTTGACGCTCAAACAGCCCGCATCCTATTGGCGAACACATGACCGACTATAAAGACAGCGTATTCCTTCCCAGCACCGGCTTCCCCATGAAGGCGGGCCTGCCCGAACTCGAACCCAAGCTGCTGGAACAGTGGACGGGTTTGTACGACCGGCTTCGCGCCCAGTCCAAGGGGCGGGATAAATTCGTGCTGCACGACGGCCCGCCCTATGCCAACGGCAATTTGCATCTGGGTCACGCGCTCAACAAGATTCTCAAGGACATCATCGTCCGCACCCGCCAGATGGACGGCAAGGACGCCCCGTATGTTCCCGGCTGGGATTGCCACGGCCTGCCGATCGAATGGAAGATCGAGGAAAAATACCGGGCCGAGGGCAAGGACAAGGATCAGGTGAACGTGGTCGAATTCCGCAAGGAATGCCGCGACTTCGCCGCCCATTGGATCGGCGTGCAACGGGAAGAGTTCAAACGCCTGGGCATCGTGGGCGATTGGGACCATCCCTATCTGACCATGGATTTCAAGGCCGAGGCCGCCATAGCCCGCGAACTGGGCAAGTTCCTGATGGACGGTTCGCTTTATCGCGGGGCCAAGCCGGTGATGTGGTCGGTGGTGGAAAAGACCGCCCTGGCCGAAGCCGAGGTGGAGTATCACAACCATACCAGCATCACCATCTGGGTGAAGTTCCCGGTGGTCGAACCGTCGACGCCGGAACTCGCCGGGGCCAAGGTGGTGATCTGGACCACCACGCCGTGGACCATGCCCGGCAACCGCGCCATCGCTTTCGGCCCCGATTTCGACTATTGCGTGACCGAGGTGTCAGAAACCGGCGAGAAGCTGGTGATTTTAAAAGATTTAATCGAGCAAGTATCCAAGGATTCCGGCGTGGTCCTTCGGGAACTGGCGACAATCAAAGGCGCTGAACTGGCAGGAACCGTCTGCCACCACCCCTTGAAATTCCATCCCGCCGCCAACGGCGGTTACGACTTCCAAGTGCCGCTGCTGGCCGGGGATTTCGTCACCACCGACACCGGCACCGGCTTTGTCCACATGGCCCCCGGCCACGGCGAGGACGATTGGCGTTTGTGCCGCGTCCACAATATTCCGGTGCCCGACACCGTCCAGCCCGATGGGACCTATTACCCCCATGTGGCGATCTTCGCCGGACAGCAAGTTCTGAACCAAGGCAAGAACGGCAAATACTATTCCCCGGTAGCCAAGCCGATGATCGAGGCGATGCAGGCCTGCGGCAATCTGCTGGCCCACGGCAAGGTCGAACATTCCTATCCGCATTCGTGGCGGTCCAAGGCGCCGCTGATTTTCCGCAATACCGCCCAGTGGTTCATCTCGATGGACAAACACAATCTGCGGGCAAAGGCGACGCAGGCGATCGACGAAACCCGGTTCGTGCCCGACCAGGGCCGCAACCGCATCGGATCGATGGTCGAAGGTCGTCCCGATTGGTGCGTGTCCCGTCAACGCGCCTGGGGCGTGCCGATCACCGTGTTCGTGGACAAGAAAACCGGCGAACCGCTACGCGACCAAACGATGCTCGACCGGGTCTATCAAGCGTTCCTTACGGACGGCGCCGACGCTTGGTACACCCGGCCCACCAAAGATTTCCTCGGCGAAGGCCGCAATCCTGACGATTACGAGCAGGTTTTCGACGTGCTGGATGTGTGGTTCGATTCGGGCTGCACTCACGCTTTCGTGCTGGAAGGCGGCGAATGGGATCTGAAATGGCCCGCCGACGTCTACCTGGAAGGCTCGGACCAGCATCGCGGCTGGTTTCAATCCTCGCTGCTGGAAGGATGCGGCACCCGTGACCGCGCTCCTTACGACACCATCGTCACCCACGGATTCTTGCTGGACGAGCAGGGCTATAAAATGTCCAAGTCGTCGGGCAACGGCGTCGAACCACAAGACGTCATCGCCACCATGGGCGCCGACATTTTGCGTCTGTGGGTGACCGGCGCGGATTACACCGAGGATTTGCGTGTCGGCTCGCAAGTACTGAAAACCCAGGTTGACGTCTATCGCCGCCTGCGCAACACCTTGCGTTATCTGCTGGGCGCGCTGGACGGTTTCGCCGATGCCGAACGGGTCGAGTACGACCAAATGCCCGAACTGGAACGCTGGGTATTGCACCAAGTTCGCGCTTTGGAGCAATCGCGCCAAGACGCCTTCGCCAAATACCAGTTCCATTCCTGGTTCGCCGATCTGCATACTTTCTGCTCGGTCGATCTGTCCGCGTTCTATTTCGACATCCGCAAGGACTCGCTGTATTGCGATCCTGCGGATTCATTGCGCCGCCGGTCGGCCCGCACGGTATTTTCCATCCTGCTCGACACCCTGTGCAAATGGCTGGCGCCGTTCCTGGTGTTCACCGCCGAAGAGGCTTGGACCTGCGCCCATCCGGGCCAATCGATCCATCTGGAGCAGTTTCCGGAAATCCCCGAGGATTGGAATACTATCGCGCTTTCAATCAAATGGTCCAAAATCAGAGCGGCGCGTAAAATCGTCACCGAGAAACTGGAAGTGGAACGCAAGGCCAAAACCATCGGTTCAAGCCTGGAAGCGGCGCCGTCGTTGACGTTGCCCAAAGGCCTGTTCGATGAGTTGGGCGGAACGGATTGGGCCGAGATTTGCGTGACATCGGGGTTCGCCGTTTTCGAAGGGTCCGAAGCCTCGGCCGAATTCCACCCCGCCCACGGCGACAAATGCCCGCGCTGCTGGAAGGTGCTGCCAGAGGTCGCCACGCAAGGCTTGTGCGACCGCTGCCATGACGCGGTGACCCGCTGATGCTGCGTCTCGGTCTGCCCATCACCGTGCTCGTCGTCGTTCTCGACCAGTTGTCCAAATGGCGCATTGAGGAATTCCTGCGCCCCCAGGGAGTGACCGAAACGCCGTTTTACGGAACCGTCCCGGTCAACGTGACGCCGTTCTTCATGGTGGTGATGGCGTGGAACCGGGGAGCGTCTTTCGGGTTTCTCAATCAGGCCGCCGACTGGGTCGGCTGGGCGTTCACCGCCCTGGCGGCGGTCGTTTCAGCGGCGCTGCTGGTGTGGATGAGCAAGGCGGAAAATAAGCTGTTGGCTGTGGCCTTGGGATTCATCGCCGGAGGCGCCGTCGGCAACGCCGTCGATCGAATCCGGTTCGGCGCCGTAGCCGATTTTCTGTATTTTCATTGGGGTGATTGGTTTTTCCCCGCTTTCAATCTGGCCGATTCCGCGATAACAGTCGGCGCAGGTTTGCTGATTTTGGAATCCCTGTTCAAACGCCCCGGTTCGTCTTATAAAGAGGCACCATGAAAACGTCCGTTGTTCCCCGCTCTCTTCTTGTGCTGTCTCTATGCGCCGCCATACCGGCGTGCGAGGACGCCCGCCGGGCGATCGGATACGAGAAAGCACCGCCCGACGAATTTCAGATCGTTCAGCGGGCACCCCTGTCCATCCCGCCCGATTTCACCTTGCGCCCCCCCGCGCCCGGCGCGGTTCGTCCGCAGGAAGGGGCCACCAGCGATCAGGCGAAATCGACCTTGCTGGGACTGGCGAAAACCCAATCCATCACCACGGTCGGACGCGACAATAGCGACATCGCCTTGCTTAAACGGGTGGGAGTCAACAGCGCCCGCGCCGACATCCGCGAATTGATCGACAAGGAAGCCTTGGCCCAAGCCAATCCCGAAAAGGGCTTCGTCGATAAGATCCTGTTCTGGCAAACGCCGCCCAAACCGGGCGAAAGCGAAGTTCTGAGTCCCCAGGAAGAGGCCGACCGCCTGCGCGACAAGCCCGCGGAAAAACCGCCTGTTCCCGACGATAAGCCCAAGTCGTCCTCCAAATCCAAGTCCGACAAATCCAAATCCGGCGGCGGAATGTGGGACTGGCTGCCTTGGTAGTCGGACGGTTTGCGTTTGCCGTCTTGGCCCTATGCTCGGCCGTTGCGACCGGCGCCCAAGCCAAGATGTTCAGCCCGACCACATTCACCTTGGATAACGGCTTGCAGGTGGTTGTGGTGGAAAACCACCGCAGCGCCATCGTCACCCAGATGGTCTGGTATCGCGTCGGCTCGGCCGATGAGCAGCCCGGGAAAAGCGGCATCGCCCATTTCCTGGAACATCTGATGTTCAAGGGCACCCATTCCATTCCGGTGGGGCAATTCTCGAAGATCGTCGCCCGGGCGGGCGGGCGGGACAATGCCTTTACCTCCACCGACTACACCGCCTATTATCAAAGCTTGGTGGCCGATCAACTGGAATTGGCCATGAAGCTGGAGTCGGATCGCATGCGCAATCTGGTTCTGGACGAGCGTAATGTCGAGACCGAGCGGGCGGTGGTGATGGAGGAACGCCGGTCCCGTACCGACAACAATCCTGCCGCGCTTTTGTCCGAAAGCATGGAAGCTGCCTTGTTCCTGAATCACCCCTATCATCGCCCGATCATCGGCTGGGCCCAGGAAATCGCCGGTCTCAACCGCCAGGACGCCCTGGATTTTTATGCGCGCTGGTACGCGCCCAACAACGCCGTTCTGGTGGTGGCGGGCGACGTGGACCCGGCGCATGTGCGCGAATTGGCGGAAAAGTGGTTCGGGCCGATCCCGAAAGGCGAAGTTCCCGCCCGCGACCGCGTGACCGAGCCGGTTCACCATGCGGAACGCCTTGTCACCCTGAAGGACCCCCGGGTCGAGCAGCCCCGGTTGACCCGGTTATACGTGGCTCCAAGCGCCCATTTCGGCGACGAGACGCTGGGCGCCAAAGACAGCTCGGCGGCGCTTGAGGTGCTTGCCGAAATTGTGGGCGGCGGAAGTTCCAGCCGCCTTTACCGGGACATGGTGCTGAAGCGCAAATCCGCGACCGCGGCCGCCGCATGGTACGATCCCATCGCGCTTGATTACAGCACGTTCGGTTTCTCGGTGATCCCAAGAAAAGGCGTTACGGTCGAAGCGCTCCAACGGCAATTGGACGAGCAGATCGCCCTGATCCTTGACAAGGGCGTCACCCCCGGCGAGGTGCAAAAGGCCAAGGATCGCCTGACCGTCGGCACCGCCTACCAACGGGATTCGGTTCAGACCGGCGCCAGAATCCTTGGCGCCGCCCTAGCGACGGGATTGACGACGGAGGATGTGGAATCCTGGCCCGAATCGATCCAGGCGGTTTCCCCCGAACAGATCGAAGCAGCCGCCCGCCGGGTGCTGGCGCGAGAACGCTCGGTCACCGGCCTGTTGCTGCCCGACCACAGCAAAGGCCCGGTGGAAACCGGACCGGCCTCGTCGCTGATTCCCAGCCGCGAGGAACGATGATGCCGCGTCGACTGTTAATCGTTCTGGCGGCGCTGACGTTCGCCGCTCCGGCCCAGGCGGTCACGGTGGAGCGTGTGGTCAGCCCCGGCGGCATCGTTGCTTGGCTGGTTCAGGATCATCTCAATCCGATCATCGATCTGGAAGTATCGTTCGCGGGCGGAGCATCGGCCGACCCGCTGCAACGGCCCGGTTTGTCGACGATGACGGCGGCCCTGCTGGACGAGGGCGCGGGACCGCTGCCCTCGCAAGCGTTCCAGGCGAAGCTGGAGGACTTGGCCATCGAGCTGTCTTTCGACAGCGGCAAGGACAGTTTCCGAGGCCATCTTAAAACCCTGACACCCCACCGGGACGAAGCCTTCGATCTGTTCCGGCTGTCGCTGACCAAACCGCGTTTCGACGGCGAGGCCATCGAACGGATCAAGGCTCAGACCCTGGTCGAACTGGCTCATAACCGTCAAGACCCGGACGCCATCGCCGCCAAGGAATGGTTCCGGCGGATGTTTCCCAACCACCCCTACGGCCGCGATGCCGACGGCGACGAAACCTCGGTCAAGGCCATTACCAAATCGGATTTGAAAGGCTATGCCGCCCGCGCCTTCGCCCGCGATGCGATGACCGTCGGCGTCGCCGGCGACATCACCCCCGAGCAATTGGGACCGCTGCTGGACGCCGTGTTCGGGAAATTGCCGACAAGCCGCCAAACCGCCGAACCGGCCGAAACGACCCCCGCCACCACGGTTGGTACGGTCGTCATTTCCCAAAATATCCCGCAAAGCGTCGCCATTTTCGGCGAACCCGGTTTGAAACGGAACGATCCCGATTGGTTCCCGGCCTTGGTGATGAATTACATTCTGGGCGGCGGCGGATTTTCGTCCTGGCTGACCGAAGAGGTCCGCGAAAAACGCGGGTTGGCCTATTCGGTCTATACCCAGTTGGAACCGTTGCGCCATACCGGTTTGCTGGTCGGCGCGGTGGCCACGCGCAACGAAAAGCTGACGCAGTCCCTGGACATCATCAAGCAGCAATTCATCCGCATGCGCGATCAAGGCCCCGGCGACCAGGAGTTGGAGGACGCCAAGACCTATTTGATCGGCTCTTTCCCTCTGCAACTGGATTCGACCTCGCAGTTGGCCGCTTTGCTGGTCCAATTGCAAATCGAACATCTGGGCGAGGATTATCTATCCAGGCGCGCCGATCTGATCCGTTCGGTGGGCCGCGACGACGTTGTCCGGGCGGCCAAACGCCTGCTCGATCCCGACGCCCTGGGCATCGTGGTGGTGGGCAAGCCGACAGGACTGCCGGAAACTCATTAGAGCGGGATGAAATTAAGGAGAGTCATCCCGCGATTGCCGCCATTGAGGCGGCGGCCAAGGGCGCGGAAGCGCCCGCCCGGCGAGGGCGAAAATGAATCGAGAGCATTATGATATCAACCATATC
>Ga0316224_1002698_pt1 | contig 15816 bp, 14 predicted proteins | sample TBH18013metaG_FD_206254 | JGI IMG/M metagenome (GOLD analysis project Ga0316224, IMG submission 206254) | Freshwater microbial communities from Trout Bog Lake, Wisconsin, USA - TBH18013 | ecosystem: Environmental > Aquatic > Freshwater > Lake > Hypolimnion/Profundal zone | place: USA: Wisconsin... | reverse complement strand
GTAGCTCGTTTACCTTACGGTGCTGATTTAGGAGATGGTTACAATTCAAGTAAATATAGCGCATTAGTATTTCCAGTTATTCCTTTACAACCTGGTCAAACATTAGATAATGCATCTACATCAGCTACGATGCTTTCTACAGCAAGTTCGTTCTATTTAACTCGTCCAACTATTATTGAGTTGTCTCCATCAGATTACAATAACATTAAACAAAATGGTATTGCTTGGAACGGAATGGGTGCAGGTCAATTCCCATCAGCTATTACAGGTGCAAGTTCATTAACTAATGCTGGTATTGGTATGGTAGTGCTTAACGAAGCTCAAACAACTATCAATGAAAAGTTTGAAGGTCTTTATTTAAACTTAGCTGATAACCGTAACATTAACCCAAGCACGAATTATACAGCTGCTACAAGCGCTGTTTCAATTACAACTACAGGTTACACAGCAACATACACCCAAATACCTGCAACTCGTTTAGACTTTAAAGTACAATCATTATCAAGTGATAACTTTATCAGTGTTTCTCGTGTAATTGAAAACATTCCTCAATATGACGTAACAGCTTACGGTTCTTCAAGCTATAACGATATTGCAATTCTCTCGTTGTTTAAGCTTAAGACTTCACCTTTTGCTGCTAACCCATTATTACTAGAATACAATCTTGTTGAAGGTTACGCAACTTCATTCTATGCTAACCGTACAGTGCAAGATATTAACGGTGGTGCTCCTCAAAACGATTTCGTAAGCAATGTTATTAACGGTAATTCAACTAACCTTACAGTATTAGTTAACCCAAATATTTCTAACAACACAGCTTGGTTAGACGTTAACGGTAACGCACAAAAAGCTATTAGAGTATTAACTTCTACAGATATGTCCAGTACGATTAGGACAGCTGGTTATTGGAATGCAGATGCATTATTCCCATTAGGTGTTTATGCTCCATCAATCGACTTCACAACAAGTACCAAGGTCATTGGTAATATTGGTGCTAAAGTAGCAAACATTTTAGATATTGCTTCAAACGCAGACATCTATGACATTGACGTAGTAGTTGACGGTGGTGTATCAACAATTGCAGGTGTAGCTGGTATGTCAACAAGCAACCCAAGCAATACATACGACGATACATTCTTCTCTAGCGACTTAGAGGCGGCTATCTTCTCGTCATCAGGCTTAGCAAACAATCAAGGCAATTACAGCCCTGGTTCTGCTGCATCTGATCCAGTAGGTACATGGCAGTCAATTACACAACAGTTCGTACAGTTCACAACAAATGTACGTAAGGATTGTATCTTTATTTCTGACCCACTACGTCATATTTTCGTACAAGGTGCAGACTTCAAGACATTAACAGATAGAACAAATAACTTCTCAAACAACATTTACTGGCCTCTACGCAATCTTTATACCAATTACAATACAAGCTATGCTACAACATATGGTAACTGGGTAAAGTTTACAGATAGCTTCTCAGGTAAAGCAGTTTGGTTACCATTCTCTGGTTTTGCTGCAGCAGCTTATACAAATAATGATGCAGTAGCTTATCCATGGGGTGCACCTGCTGGTTTAAATCGTGGTACAATTACCGGCATTTCTGATATCGCAATTAACCCGCAACAAAAACAACGCGATTTACTTTATAAGATCTCTGTTAACCCTGTAGTAAACTTCCCAAATGAAGGCTACTCAATATACGGACAAAAGACCTTATTAAAGACTCCAAGTGCATTTGACCGTATTAACGTACGTCGTCTATTTATCTTCTTGGAAAAATCAGTTCTTAATACAAGTAAGTTCTTCGTATTTGAACCTAACACATCCTTTACTCAAAACCGTCTAGTCAATACAATTGACCCCGTGTTTAAGTTAGCAAAGAATTCCCAAGGTATATACGATTACTTAATTGTATGTAACAATACTAATAACACACCTGATGTTGTTGATGACAACTCGCTTGTAGTAGACATCTACGTAAAGCCAGTTCGTACAGCAGAGTTTATCTTAGTAAACTTCTACTGCACTAAGACATCTCAAGACTTCAAAGAGTTATTACAATAACCTTAACATAAATATTTAATATGTCACAAACAATACAAGACTTCTTTCGTGTAGCACAGCAAAGAGATTTCGCAAGGGATTATATGCTACGTGTTGTCTCTATCGGTAACGACACGTTTAATGAAGACGATTTCGTTTACATTACAACTGCAACATTACCTGGCAGAGATATTACTAATCAAAACGCTACATATATGGGTTTAAAGTTTAACTTTCCTGGTACAGTAACCTATCCTGGCAGTGAAGGTTGGACAGTAACATTCCGTAACGATAAAGGCGGTATACTTCGTCAGAAGTTCGAAGATTGGCAAATTAACCAGACGTTTGATGATAACACCAGCACTGGTGATCTATCAGTAAGAGGTCCTGAATCAATTATTCAATTAAACCTTATCGATGATAAATTAAACGTACTCAATACATATAAACTATACGGAGCATATATCCAAAAGCTCGGTGCAGTAAAGTATGATATTGCAGGTACAGGCGCACCTTTAACATTCGATGCTACTTTAGCTTATCACTACTGGAGACACGAATAAGATACAGATTGTATCAACAAAAAACCTGACTGAAAAGTCAGGTTTTTTTGTTATATAGAGCTTAAGTATTATTATGCCTGATGTATTGCCAAATATAACTAACTTCTATAATGCTGTTAACCAGTATGGTATTAGCAAGAAGTACAACTTCAAGTTAGAAAGTATAGAAGGCTCTCCTGTAGATGATTTGTTTAAAGCAATACCTTATGATGTATACGCTCAGGCAGCTAAGATACCTTCCAGAAAGATAAGCACAGTTAAGATACCTTATAAATCGTTTGAGTATGTGGTGCCAATGGAAGCTAGTTATCCAGAGCACGAATTTTGGGAATTAACGTTTATTACAGATGCTAACCTTACTATAAGGACTATATTTGAAGCGTGGAACAGAACATTATACGATAACACTACAAACTCAGCTGGTGATATAAACTTTGCTAGTAGTAAGATTACTTTTAATTTGTTAACAGAAGATTTTACTAAAGACATTCCATTAAGAGTTGCTAGATCTTATACTTTAAATGGAGCATATCCAACGGTAATTAACGCTTCTGATTATGACATATCAAGCACAGGTGAAGTATCTAAAACTAGAATTACGTTTGCCTTCCAAGATTTTACTGCAATATAAGTATCTAACCTGTAAGTATTATTATGACAGAACAAACATTATCTCAATTCTACCAGTCAGCTCAAGACTATGGATTTTCAAGAGATTATCAAGCTAGAGTAAGTCAGTTAGTTATTAACGGACAGTCCCTTGGAGATGATCGTTTGGTTTATTTAAAGAGCATGTCTTTACCAAGTAAAAAAGCAGCTATATCAACAGTTAAGTATTACGGAGTAGATATTAATGCAACCGGTACAAGAGACTTTGGTGAAAGCAAGCAATGGGAATTAACATTTTTAACCGATCAGGTTTTATTTTTAAAGAGATGGTTTGAACAAAGACTTGAAGAAGTTTCTTCTAACCCTCTTGCGGCTGGTCAAGCACGTCCTGTAAATGCTAACCCAGTACCCGGTACAAGCAGTTTAGCACAAATTGATGTAATTGATGATAATTTAGAAACAGTTGTACAATATACTTTAAATGGTTTATTTGTTGTTTCAACTCCAGGCATTACATACAATCTCGATGGTTCTGGTAAAGTACAAGAATTTAAAGTAACTCTTGGTTATCAAACATGGGAAGCAAAAGATTTAGTTACTAATGAAACATATGCTTCGTACTAGTGCTTCTTTAAGAAGGTAAAATGGCCGATATAAACAATACGTTTCTGACTCAGGTTCTTTCAGACCCGAATTTTCATATACCTATAGAAGCAAACTTTGCTGTAGGGTTTACAAACTTAAAGGGTCAAGACGGTTCTAGTAATATAATTTCAAACTTAAATAACGCATACTCTACAAATGCAGGGGAAACAACAGATTTAGGTTTAGATAGAATTGATGTTGCTAGCCGTATACAGTATTGGAAAAGTATAAACAAAGATGATGTATTTTTTGTAAATAGTATTACACTTCCTGGAGAAACAGTTGGAGCAGATAAAATGGGTGGTTCAATTGCAGCTAGCGGTAAAGAAGCAGCTAATACAGCTTCTAATTATGGCGGGTTTTTAGGTGCGACTATATTAACGGGTAGAACGAATGTAACAAATGTCGAAATAAGTTTTCTAGAAACAAATCAATCATTTATTGATTATGTATTAAGACCTTGGGTTATTGCTGCTTCTCATTACGGTTTGTTCGCACGTAACCCTAATACTATAACTGCAGCAAGTCAAAACTTTAAGACAGACATTATCGTAGCATTTTTAGATAAACGTAATCCTAATGGTGGTACCTTACCGAATCGTAAAACAGTAACGTTTAAAAATGCAGTGCCTATAACTGTTGAAGGTGGTACATTTGCATATGGCCCAGCCAAGTCTCGTAATGTTAAGACTACCTGGACATATACTACATACGAGATAAAGTAATACGTAATGCCTTTTAAGTTAAATGCTTATCTACCTAGCAAGCAAGCTGAGGTACAGATAAAAGAGCTCTATTATAAACAATATAGAGAGCTTGTTAAGAGCTTGTATAATGTTGATAAGAAAGAGACTATACAACAGTATAATTCTATATTAGAGGATCTTTGCCCAGATATTGCCGGAATGGATATAACATTCGAAGATAAAATATCTCTACTATTAACTGTACGCAATTACTGTATTAGCCCTGACTTGAAGTTAAAGAGCACATTGCCAAATGGTAGTACCTTTAATCACTCTTTTGTTGTAGAAGAGTTAATTAAGAAAGTAAAAAGTATTAACAAATCCGGTATAATACAATATGATAATATAGTTGTAAGCTATAGTTCATACAAGATAAGAGACGAGCATGTTTTCTTTAGTAATAACAATGATACTTTTATTAAACTAGCCTCTTATATAGATACTATAAAAATAGGAGAACAACTTGTTATATTTAAGGATTTAACTATAGATGAACGTCTGAACATTGTGCATGCATTACCTTATAAAGTAACTCTAGATTTAACTAAAGATATTGCTGAACTAGAAGACAAATATAGTAAAATCGATTTTATTGTACTTAATTCTCCTATTACTAAAGAAGTTGTATATAGTATAGATTGTAATTTAACGTTTCCAAATTTACAAAAGATAATAGAATTCTTGTTTACTGAAAACTTAAACAATGTATACAGAGCCTTTTACAACATGGTTAAGTTTGCTGGGTTTGATGCAAACTATGTTGATAGTATAACACCAGTTGAATTACAGGTTTATTGGATGTACTTTATGCAGGATCAACAAAAAGCTGATGAAGCTAAAGCTAATACGAGTAACTCTAATGGTGCAAATATGCCTATTACGAGGAATACCGAGCTAGGCTTTTAACAAATCCTTATAATTATCTTTATGGCAAATATAAATGACGTTTTAACCACTCTTAATGAAATAGCACTTAAAAATGTTATTGATGTATACCTGCCATCCTTACAACGTAGTGTAAAGTTTTTACCTTTAACAACTAAACAGCAAAAAGAATTTTATTCTTGTATTAAAGATAATACTCTTTATGAAACGAAATTTATTTTACTATCACACGACATAATCGTACAAAATTGTCAAGAAGATATAGTTGATAGTTTAACTTTAGTAGATAGAATAGTAATTTTGTTATCATTACGCAAAAATGCATTAGGTTCTACCGTAACTACTGATAACGGTGTAGCTGATTTTAATAACTGCTTGGAGTACTCTAAAACAATAACTATACCAGGTAACGAAACAATTAAAACTGATAATTTAGAAATAGAAATAGGTATACCTACTATTAAGGAACAGTATGAAATGGAATATGAACTGAGAGGAGACTTAACTGATCCCGGACTTACCTTAGATGAAGCAATAAGTGATGTAGTTGTTAACAATATTTGTTTGTTTGTAAAGGGTATAAAAGTAGTAAAAGAGAATGAAGTTATAGATCTACAATATTCTACTTTTACATTTAAGGATCGTTTAACTATTATAGAAAACCTACCTTCCAATACTCTTAATGAACTACAAGCTTATTTGGATAAATTTGATGTAATTCGTTCTGGATTACTGCATGCCGAGACTGGACCAGAAAGCGTTGAAGAAATAACTATCTCAGCGGATTTCTTTCTTAATAAATGACATAAAGATTACTCTCGTCCCTAAGTATTTTTATGGCAGACGATGCAAGTACACAAGTTCAAGCAGATCTTAATAAGACATTAGGAGATCTTAACTCTAGTCTTGGACCGCTTGCACAGTTACCAACATCTATCAGTGTTATTAATGGTAAAATCGGTGATTTAGGGGAAGCTCTAACTAGCTTAAAATCAGCTATAGGGGATATTAATCCTAACATTAAAGCTGCTATTAACGATAGCACATTTATTAAAGAAGTTAGAGAGTTAACAAACAAAACAGCTGACTTAATAGAAGAAACCAATGATGCTAATACAAGAGCTGATTTAGAGCAACAATCTCGTGAAAACTATATTCAGGCTTTAGATGCACAAACTAAAGCAATGAATGCGTTGAAAGCCGACAACGAAAACCGTTTAAAATATGATAAGGAACAGGCGGAGAAAAAAGCTAAAAAAGATGCAGAGATAGAAGCTAAAGAAAAAAGAGCAGAAGAGATAAAAGCAAAAAATGAAAAGCTTTCTAAATTAGAAAAGAAGTTCTCAGAAGGCGAAAGCGGTGGTTATCTTTCTAAACTAACCGGTATTAATGCGGGCGGTGCTGGGTACATTGCTGCTAAAGATAGAATTACACAAAATATAGATAACCTTAAAATTGCTGGTAAAGATCCAAAAGATTTAGGCGTGCTGGAAAAACTACTTAAAGCTACAGGTGCTAGCAAGTATACAGATAAGGCTTTAGATAAGTTTGGTAAGTTTCAGCAAAAAAATCTTGAGAGAGACATGCCTGAAGAAGCTAAACAATATAAAAAATTAGAAAGAGGACGTAAAAAACAGGCTGCTATTGAAGAATATGAGAAAGTTAGACCAGAAGGAGACTTAGGTGGTGTAGCTAAAGCTGAATTTAAATTAAAAAAAGGTTATAGTAAGTTTACTGATAAGAATGGTGTTGACAAGTTCCGTGGACCTGGCGGTAAGATTGTAAACGAAGAATCTGCTATTGATAAACGCTTTAAAGAGCCAGAAATAAAAGTACCAAAGAAAACTGGAGACGAGGCTGCTAAAGTTTCGGCTGAAGAAAAGAAAGATATAAGCGAAGCACCTGTAGTCGACTTTACTAAAAAAAGTAAAGAAGAAACAGCAGAAAAAGGTGAAAGTAAAGCTAAGGAACGTAATGAAGTAGAGATTATAGGTATAAGCCCGGATGTAGCCAAGACTTTGGCTGATAGTATAGCTAGTGCTTTAAAAGATGTATTAGGAGAAGAAGAGGACAAAGCTGAAGCTGGGGAAACTGTAAATGCGCTGAATTCGGAAACAACGTCTGCTGCAGGGTCGGTAGAAAAGCCTGAAGCTAAAAATTATAGACGTAAATCTAGAAAACAGATTGAAAAAGAAGTAGAAAAAGAAGAAATGAATAGACCGCCTGAAGTTAAAGCAGGTGCTAAACTATTAGCTGAACAAGGCGGTAAAGTTGCTGGAACTGCAGGAGAAGCTATAGCTGAAGGAGGAGAAGGTGTGATTGCAAGTCTCGCGGGAGCAGCTTTAGCAGAAGGTGGTACAGCTGAACAAGGCGAGCCTACTATAGTAGGTGAAAAAGGGCCGGAGTTGTTTGTACCAAAAACAGAAGGTAAAGTCACTCCTAATAGTGAACTTAGGAGCATGGCTAGAAAAGCTAGCAGTGTTAAAGGCACTTCTGCAATACAGAAAGCTGCAGATGGTGTTAATACTACTAACATCTCTAATAAGAGTAATTCAAGTAATGTTACGGGTTCATCCGTTACAGAGAACGTTGCTCAAAGCCAGACTGATGTATCTGCCGCACCAAATGAAGCTTTAAACACTGTAGCTGGTTCAGCGCCTGTAACCAACAGCATATCTAATACAGGTCCTTCAAGCGATATACTAAATTCAATAAGTCAAACATTACAGGAAATAAGCAATAAGCTTTCTGTCAATGCAACTGGAGAAGGCTCAAAAGGTGGTGGCGGAAGTGCTTTAATGTCAACTACAGCTGCTACCCAAGTATATAATATTACAGCTACAGGAAATCCTATAACTAATTCTCGATTAAAAACAGATAACATAATGTATTCTAGAAGGATCGCTAATTAAGTATTATTATGCCTACTACCGACAGTTTATATAATACTACTTTAAAACCGCAAGTCGGTGGGGCTCCTGTATTAAATGCAGAAGCAACGTACGTTGGTTTTGATGTACATGGAAAATATCCATGGGCTCTTAATGCTACTGCAAATTTAAGATCGTTCGTACCTAAAGCTATATTAACGGAATATAAGGTAACGTCTTCTGCAGCTGCAAGAGCATTAAAACTATACCTTGCCCAAAGCTCTGAATCAAGCGTAGGTAGAGCTGCTCTAGGCGGACAAGTAGGTGCAGCTATTGGTGCAACAATTGGTGGTCCTATTTTAGGCTCTCTTATTGGTGGTTCAGTAGGTGCCTTAGCGGGTGGCTTTGGTCCGAATTACGGAGATATGACAGGCTTTACAAATGAAAGTCCATATTTTGGTTTGTATGAAGGTACTCCGACTGGTTTTGTATATGAATTACCTTATTTAAACGTAGGTAATAATATGACTGCAGCTAAAGGTACATGGCAACCATATACTGAAGATAAAGCTCTTGGTATAGTAAAAACAGGCGGTCAAGCACTTGGTACTGTGTTAGGTGGAGGGTTAGGTAGTATTTTAGGCGGGGCTGCTGGTGGTGCAGTTGCAGATGCGTTTAAAAATTCTACTGCTATAGGTAATGCAGCATTAACTCTAAACAATCCAGGTGTATCGAGAGAAACCGTTAAAGGCTATACCCCTAATGACGAGGGTGAAAGTGTTTCATTATCTTTTTATCTATATAATACAGAAAACTTTGACGATATAAAAAATAACTGGAATTTTCTTTTTACGTTGACATATCAAAATTTACCCAATAGACGTTCTCTTAACTTAATGGATCCACCATGCATGTATACAGTGGAAATTCCTAACTACAAGTATTTTCCTGCTGCAGTTATAAACTCAGTCAATGTCTCTAATATGGGTACTACTCGCTTAGTAGATCTTGATACCGGTGAAATAGTTTCAACTCAGTTAGGTAATAACGGTAACGTAAAAGTTATACCTGAAGTTTATAAGGTAGACATTACAATACTGAGCTTATTACAGGTTTCCCGTAATTTAGCTTACTATATTAACGACTCCTCAGCTATTAATAAAATAACTGTTATTGAAAAAGCAAAAAGTTAAACATGGACCCTCAAAAACAAAACAATATATCAGCTTTACCTACGCTTAATCAGTTAAATCTTGAGAACTTGTTTAACGTGTATAATGATGGTCAAAACTATTTTTACAATTTAATTGGTACGGTTTATATACCTGAAAATTTAGATGCAAGTACATATACTACATTTACAGTAACAGGAGATAATATGCCCTGGACTCTTATTTCTCAAAAAGCATACAACACACCAAGTCTTTGGTGGTTAATATGTAGTGTTAATAATATACAAAATCCTATTCAATTTCCATCTGCAGGTACGGTATTAAAGATACTAACACCTAGTTATGTGTCAAGTGTAATACAACAAATAAATCAAAGCTAATGATAAATTCTAGTGTAACGCTAAACAATTTACCACCACTTGAGACCAATACCAAGATTTATAATCGTCAAAAATATCAAATTGATATTATTTTCGATAACCAACAAGGTAATAGGTTTCAGTTAAATTTGGCTAGTTTAGTGTCTCTAGATATAGAGGAGGATAGTAGAGAGTGGTATAAAAGAGCAAGTCTAACAATAAGAAACCCAGATAATGTATTTGAACAGCAAATACTGGCAAATGCGTTACCTACTCAATATTATAAGTTTAGAAATGATGGTAGAGATGTTGTTTATATTATTGTTAAGTTAGTTCAAGATAATAATATAAAAGAAAGTGCAGTACAGTTAGACTATGACGTATGGGGTATGTCATATAAATTTGTCGTAGTTGATAGAGAAGAAATACCTAATGAATCTCCTAAACTCAAGCAATTAAAATTATATCTTTGGGAATATGAACAGCAAATACTTGCTGAAACTAATTTAGCGTGGTCAACAAACAAGTTACTACCAAGTTCTATAGTGCCTGCTGATGCTACTGATGCACAGAAACTAGTTAATACGGGTACAGCTATAAAAGGTTTATTAACAGAAGCATTACAAAATTATAGTGCACCAGTATTTACTGATACTTGGGATACAGGTTCAAGTAAAATATTTTATACGGCTCCGGCAAACTATACAGCAGCAGATAGCTTGAGTTATTTGTTAAAAAAGCATGTAGGTACTCAAATTGGTACCGATAACGGTGCTGATCCTTGTATTCTTAGCCGTACCCGTTATACTAATAAATGGAACTTAGTTTCGTATAGTACTCTTTTTTCTAATGCAATTAATAATGTAGCTGCATTACCCGGTGTGAGTTTACCTACAGCTGGTAGCTTACAAAGAGAAGTTATTACTATCTCTCAACAAGCCGGTAACGATACAAACGATTACTCCTTTGTATTACCTCAAACACCTTATAATTCCAATTTACCTAATACTAACTTTGCTGATCCTATAACAAGTTATATACAAAATATTAACTTTGTAGATATGTCTACTATTGATAGTATGCAAGAAATGGTCAGTACGCCTTGCTACAGTAACAATCTTACTAACAAGACGTTCGGTTTAGACTTTAAAAATAACGACATACAAAATGTAAAGAGTTATATAGATAAAAATTACTCTAGCAAGCTTAAGTTATATTCAAAACCTGATACATTAATAACTTTAAATAAAACTAAAACAGATACTCTTGCTGTTAAGAATGTTTATTCGTATAGCCCAGATAAACAGAGTCAATTAGCTGAAAGTAGAAACTTCTTATTAACGTCTGCTTTATTTTATAATACTTCTGTAAGTTTTAAAACATTAGGATTACCTCTTAGAGAAGTAAACACTTTTATAGGTATACAAAGGTCAGCAGGTTCTATATTAGATGAATTTGCTAACAAGCTTTTAGGTCAGTGGTTTGTATATAATGTTATTCATCACTTTTCTGAAACTGAGTATACAAATAACATAACAGCATTTAGAGTACATGCTAATAACAATCTCAATATTAAGAGCAATATAACCTAATTAACAATATGGTACAAAACGTAGTAAAAACATTTGACTACTATAATACATTGGTATTATTGCCGGGCTATACTGTGCCAGGATATAATGACGAGTTAGGTATTACAAAAGCTAGTTACAGTACTGATTTTTCATCTAACCCGATCGGTTCTAAAGTCGATTTTTATAATCACTTAAATGATCCCTGCTTATTTGTATACGCGCCTAACCCAGTATTCACTATACCTAAATCATTATCCGCATTAGACCCACAATGGTTTAACGGTTGGTGGGATAATGCGATGTTTTATTCTCATCCTTTAGTTACTCAACAGCTTAAAGAAAATAACCCTGATATCTATCAAGACTTTTCTGATTCAGTAGGATACTTAAGTTATGCTCCTACAACCGATGATCAAACAGATCCTACATACGGTAATGATGCTATAAGTCCTGCTATAAAAAGTAAAATACCTAACAGGCTATTAGATCAAATTAATAACTTAAACTCAAGTGTATTAGGCAAATTTGCTAATTTCACACCCCCGGGTTTAGGTCCTATTAAGAATACATTTTTAAGTCAAGTAAATGCGTTTAAGTCTACTGCTTCGAGTTTACAAAGTGCTATTACTGGAGATGTAGGAGCTTTAAAGAACAAACTACCATTCTCAACTAATTTAACAGGCAACTTAATTACCCCTCCAAATTGGAGCCACTCTTATAATATTGAGGGTATAAAGTCTACGGTAGATATAGCTGGTAATGTAGTTAAAGCGCCTGGCCGTATGCTATCTAGTGCTTTAGTTAAAATACAAAACATTGTACCTAAAATTACAATACCTTCTATTAGTAAGTTAGTTGGAGCGTATGCACCTAATATGCCTGTATCTAGTAACATTATTAGCGGTATACAATCGGCAAGCACTGCTGCTAAATCCGTATTAAGTACTGCTCAGGGTACTATTATGACGGGTAAGTCGTTTGTTAGCACAGCCACTACTGTTGCAAGTCAAAGTCTTTCCATAGTTAATACAGCAGCTAATATTCAAAACATAAACAAAGTTAATACAGTTAATGGTGTAACTTCCGCGCTAGTACAACAATCTGAAAGTACATTATCCTCGTTAAATAAGAACAGTGTAGTAATTATCAGTGGTAATCCTAATAGTAAAGGGAATACCCCAGTACAATCTTTAAATACATTTAGCGTACCATGATAGAAAAATACAATAGCATTTATTTAGGTATATGCGTACAAAACAACGATCCTGAACATCGTGGTAGAATAAAAGTATGGGTACCTCATATTAGTACTAATGTCTATGATAAATGGACTAAGTTAAAACAAGATCAGACGTTTGCATTTCCCGGTTCACCTAACGGTGAAAATATTAGCGCTATTTTACCTCAGTTAAGAGATGATTTACCCTGGGCTGAATGTGCAAGCCCTGTTGCTGGTGGTTCTGCAGGCGGTTATTATAATGCACCATCAGATACTAATACAGTTTCAGATGCTCCTTTATTTTTCGGTCAACCCGGTACAAATTACACGAATACATCATCTGCTACAAGTTTAGATCCTGAGAATAAAGGCGGTAAACCAGGTGCAGTATATGAAACTAACCCAGTAAGTGATGCTTTTAGTAATACAGCTAAGATTAACAGTCAATATGTTAATCCTAACGCTAGTACCTATAAACCAGCAACATACTCTAACTCAGCTAAAGGTATATTTTCTGTACCTAATGTAGGAGCGCATATTTGGGTGTTTTTTAGAGATGGTATGCCAATGTACCCTGTTTATATAGGTACGGCATTTGGACAAGAAGATTTTAACAGTATATTTAAATCTGGGGACGGCTCTTATCCTGATTATCCAGGCGCATATGAAAACAAGAGTAAGAGTTCTGGTACAGACAGTTCAATTTATCGTAATAAAATGGTAGTCAATCAGCGCGGAGCTGCTATTGAAATTATTAACACTACTGATAGGGAATCTTATAAAGTAACACACTTTAACGGTGGTTACTACGAGCTTAATAACAAGTACACGTCTTTATTTAATCCTAAAAACTATCAGACGTTAACACTTGCTGATAAGTTTGAGACTGTTAATGGAAATAACAATTTATACGTAGGTAGAGACAATGATTATATTGTACAAGGTGATCATTGGTTAAAGGTAGGTAACTTTAATACAGCTGCAGTAGACGGGTGGAACACTTTATACAGTCAAATAGCTAGTGCAGCAGATCCTGCAGTAATATCTAGCACCTTACAAAGTTTAAGTGGCAATCTTGTTACTCAAGAAAAACAAATGGGCTTTGGTGGTAATAGTTTTGAGTTTATTACCAAACATAAAGTAATAACAGTAGGTTTACAATTAAATACAGCTCAATCATACACTTATTCTGTAGACCCTACAGCAAGCTTTAATGTAGTGACTAGTGTCGGTCCTAATATAGCTGCTGGGTACTTTGAACCTGTAACAGATATTTTTCAACCTTATACAGAACTGTTTGTACCAGACATGCCAGGTGGTAACTTAGATATATTTGCAATGAGCAGATTTAAAGTACAGTCTGGTGCAGGTGGTATTGGTTTAGAAACTACTGGTAATGTTAAAGTTGTTGGTGGTATAGTGGATGTAAGAGGTGACCAGATTAATGTAGGTGCAGCTGGTGGTCAAGTTGCTGTAAATGGTAGTTTAGTACAAATTAACGGCGATGCAGTTGTATTGAAGAGCAATATTGACCAACAGGTAGTAGTAGATAGTACTCTAGGTGTTTCAAAAAATGTTATTATTGGTGGTGGAGTATATGTAGAAGGTGAATTATTCGTCAATCATATTACTGCTCCAATAGAGTATCAAGTTACTGAAAATACTCAAATAGTTGCAGCTGGTCCTTTAATTAATGCTACAGGTACACCTGGTGAGTTAGGTTCTGGTTGGAATATACTAAATGCAGATACGTTCGGTACAATCGGGGTAGTTATACCAGAATTAATAGTACTAGACCCAACAGGGGCAAGTAAAATAGGTACTGTACAACCTCAATACGCTAGCTTATCTATTACTAACGGTTTAATTAATCTTAATAACATTGGTAGTGGTACACTAACTATTGCACAACCACACTCTCACGTATTTAAGAACATACCATTAACTCTTAAAACAAAGATACCTGGTCCAAACGAATTTAACAACTACGCTGCAAGCCAAATTGGTATTAAGAATGATACTGCTATAGGTTCTGAGCCTCGCTTTGATGGCAGAATACCTACAATAGGAATCCCTCCGCCAACATTATATTCAGTTGGAACAGAGGGATTACCGGTAAACTATCCAAATGGTCCTGGTTCAGATTTAGCAGGACCTGCTATTGCACCAGGTACTTAAGACTTGGGTAATACGTTATTGGTAGTGAGAACGTAAACAGGTTCTTTAGTCTTAATCTTAAGATTTTCGGTTTTAAAGAACTTATTAGGTACGTTTGCAATTGCTTGACCGATAGACGATACTGGGTATTTTTGACCCTTCTTAGAGGCGTTGAAATTATACGCACCCTTTTTAATAGAGTCAACAACAGTGGCCACATCGTCATTTTCAGGAATTTGTAGTACCCAACCTACTAAATCCTTAGTAATGATCTTGTTAGTATCAGACACTAAGATAACGAATTGTTGTTTTGGCTTTGGTTCGCCTTCTTCATCGTTACCGGTTTCTTCAGAAGCATCAATTGCTTCTTCTGTCTTAGCTGCTTCATCAACAGCTACAGTAGCGTTACTTAAGAGATCGAGAATTTCATCAATCTTTTCTTGATCTTCAATAGTTTTTTCTAAAGCAGATATAACTAGTTGTAATTTAATAAACTCTTCTTTTGACATAGTATGTTATTGGTTACAGGTACTATGTTATACCATATTTTTACTTAATCAAGTATAATCCTTGGATTTTTCTTGTTTAAACACTGTGCATACATAAGTATAGTCAATAATATGAAGTTTCAAGAGCTAATGGAACAGTATGGCATGATAAAGAAAGAACAACGTATGTTCTATCCTAAGAACTTTAACTTGTCTGAAGGATTTTTAAAAGCTCTTAAAACCGAAATAGCTTTACAAGAAAAAGCAGGTATTGATGCAAATAAATTTGCTCAAAAACTTAACAGAGCGTTACAATTTCATATTTCTGAACATAAAAAAACCCCTACACCAAAGTGAGAGGTTAGTTGTTTGTGGGTGTGACTCAGATTAGAACTTGTAGGAATAGCCTACTGTATAACCTGTTACTTGAGTTGCTGAACTTGTAATGTCGCCACGTTGGACGAATAAGTCAGCTTCTAAACCTTT
>Ga0316224_1002696_pt1 | contig 15824 bp, 17 predicted proteins | sample TBH18013metaG_FD_206254 | JGI IMG/M metagenome (GOLD analysis project Ga0316224, IMG submission 206254) | Freshwater microbial communities from Trout Bog Lake, Wisconsin, USA - TBH18013 | ecosystem: Environmental > Aquatic > Freshwater > Lake > Hypolimnion/Profundal zone | place: USA: Wisconsin... | reverse complement strand
GAAAGCGGGAATCCCAGGAAAAGTTGTTCATCAAGCGGTTCTCGATGTATTCGAAAAACATAAGTTTGAAACGACAACGGATAAGAACGGTTCAAAAGGCTTCTTCCATGGCACAGGTCATGGCCTTGGACTAGAAGTTCATGAAGCACCTCGCATGAATAAAATTGCAGAACTTCCTTTAAAACTTGGAACCGTTGTTACTGTAGAACCTGGGTTATATTATCCAGGGATTGGCGGCTGTCGTTTTGAAGATGTGGTTCAAGTTACTAACGGTAAGCCACGCATGCTCTCTAAAGCACCCTACCAGTGGGAAATTAAATAAGCTCTTTCCATGAAGCACTTGAATAAACTCCTCAAAAAAATTGCTAAGCGTAAAATCTTAGTAATTGGGGATGTGATGCTTGATCACTACTTTTGGGGTGATTCAAATCGCATCTCTCCTGAAGCTCCTGTGCCAGTCGTTAATGTTTTCAATGCAACAGATACCGTTGGAGGTGCAGCTAATGTTGCTAATAACATCGCTGCACTTGGTGCAGACGTTGAGGTAATAGGCGCGATTGGACGCGACTATAATGGAGACAAATTAAGAAGTAATTTAAAAGACCAAGGCATTTCCTTTGATGAGCGTTTTATTCTTAAAGATGTAAAAACAATCACCAAAACACGTGTGTTGGTAAGAAACCAACAACTTTGTCGTTTAGATCATGAAGATAGTCCAAGCAGTTACCGCAAACTCCTCGAAGAACCAAAACGCTGGAAACTCCTCGAAGCAAAAATTAAAAAAGTAGATGGAATTATTCTTTCTGATTATGCCAAGGGTGTACTCAGCACACCCTTGATAGAGCGCTTAGAAAAACTCGCACGTAAACACGGGAAATTTATTGCACTCGATCCTAAACCATCGAGCGGTAATCTATTTTATAATTTAGATATTATAACTCCAAATCGCCGCGAAGCTTACGAACTTGCTGAAGTTAATCATGACGACAACCGGGTAAATCTAGACGAAGTATGCAGCCGGATCTGGCAGAAGTATGCACCTAAAACATTGGTCATAACGCTAGGTGCTGATGGTATGCTCACAAGTTTACAAGGTAAGGTTAAAAAGATTATTCCTACAGCAGCTCGGCAAGTCTATGACGTTTCAGGAGCCGGCGATACCGTGATTGCAGCTCTCGTTCTAGCAATGACCTCAGGAGCAAGCTTAGATGAAGCAACCCACTTTGCTAATGCAGCAGCAGGTGTTGTCGTTGGAAAACTAGGTACGGCAACCGTAAGCCCAGACGAACTTACCGCTTACGTTAATGGATAGTTTAAAAAAAGCACTGTTTCTCGATAGAGACGGCACCTTAATCATTGATAAAGTCTACTTAAGCGATCCCGCTAAAGTAGAGCTCATAGATGGCACGCGCCAAGCCCTTGAGCATGTCTTAAACCAAGGCTTTTTACTTTTTTTATTTACGAATCAATCAGGTATTGGTCGCGGCTTACACACCATAGAGGACACTCACCGCGTAAATAAACGGATGGAGGAACTAATTGCACTTAAGTCACCTCTTTTTACCGAAATTTGTATCGCACCTGAAGGACCAAACGATCCTGTGATCTATCGTAAACCCTCTCCGCGTTTTATTTTAGAAAGTATAAAAAAATACAACTTAGATCCGAAGCACACTTGGATGGTTGGAGACTCTGAAGCAGATATCAAAGCAGCCCATCAGTCCCAAATAAATATTGCTGCAGTAAAAACAGGAAAAATAGATCCTACGATGCTCCCCTATGTAGCGGAAAACAAAGTACCGATTTTTAATAATCTAGCAGATTTCGTTAATCGTACCTTATAGCCCACAAACCATGCCTAAAGTACGTCTTGATGAACTCATGGTTATAAAGGGACTCGCTCCAACAAGAGCCCAAGCTAAAGCCCTCGTTATGGCAGGACGTGTCAGAAATGGCACCGAGCGTTTGGATAAGCCTGGAAAAGAATTACCTGATACAACACCAATTAGTCTCACAGAACTACCGCGTTTTGTGAGCCGAGGCGGTGAAAAACTAGCTGCTGCTGTTGAGGCATTTAAACTTCAATTCACTAACTTACATGTACTAGATGTGGGCGCATCAACAGGCGGTTTTACCGATTGTTCACTTCAAGCAGGTGCAACTGATGTGACCTGTGTTGATGTTGGACGTGCTCAGTTACATCCGAAATTAATCCAGGATAAACGCGTCACCAATTTAGAAAAAGTAAATGCACGTACATTGAAACTAGGAGACCTTCCTCGAGCTAGTTATGACGCAGTCGTGATGGACTTATCCTTCATATCCCTACGTTCAGTATTACCCGCCGTGTGGCCTTTTCTAACGTCAGAGGGATTTCTCGTAGCACTTGTAAAACCCCAATTTGAGGCTGGAAAAGCCGAAGCTGATAAAGGGAAAGGGGTTATTAAAGATCCCGAAGTGCGTCAGAAAGTACTTCAAACGATAACGGAATTTGCATTAACTGAATTACCTAAAGCAAAACTTATCGGTACAATCGATTCACCAATTACTGGAGCAGATGGTAATCATGAATACCTACTGTGTATTAAAAAAGGTTAAGCTTTAAACGTATCATAAAATCTCGTCTAATCGCTTTTCGTAGTACGTAATCATTTCAAAACTAAATCCATGTCACAAATTCGTACACTCGCTTTTGTAGTTAATGACGATAAGGTAGGTGCACATGCTTTAGAGCAGGATTTATCTGCAATAGCTCGTAACCGCGGCGTTAAATATAAGCGCACCTCACGACTTACATTACCAACAGGCTACCTCACAGGCATGGATGCATGTTGTGTCATTGGAGGTGACGGAACCCTCCTAGGTGTGGCTGCTGAGGCAGCACGCGCTCGAGTACCTATTATTGGCATTAACCGTGGTAGCCTAGGATTCTTAACTACGTTTTCAGCAGAACAGGCACGCGCTAGTTTTGACAAACTCTTAAATGGTAAATTTAAGACTGAAAACAGAGCACTCCTTGAATGCTCTGTTGGCTTAAAACGCAGTGACCTAGCGCTTAATGACGTACTGGTTAAATCAGCAACTAATTCACGCCTTGTTAGATTAGAGGTTTACGCTAACGAAGAATTAGTAACCGACTATTTGTGTGATGGAATTATTTTTTCAACACCAACAGGTTCTACCGCTTATACACTCTCAGCAGGTGGGCCAATTATCCACCCAACAAGTGAAGTCATTGCGATGACTCCTATTTGCCCTCACACCTTAAGCAACCGTTCTATTATTTTTAATCAGTCCGTAAAATTAAGGGTGAAAAACTGCTCACCTGATACGAATCTTCTTGTCGCAATCGATGGTCAAAGAAATTTAAAAGTAACAAAAGACTCGCAGGTTTATATCGGTATTGCGAAAAAACACCTGACCCTAGCCCACCAATCCAACTACCAACACTTTTCGGTAGTCCGTGAAAAACTTAAGTGGAGCGGCGGTTTCTCTGACGTTAAACAATAAAAAAGCCTCAGCTTTTTAGGCCGAGGCTTTTAAGTGATTAAAGAACAAAAAATTAGTTCTTTGGAGCTGCGTCAGCTGCAGGTGCTGCTGCTGAGCTATCTGCTGGAGCTTTATCGTCAGCCGCTTTCTTCTTCTTTTTCTTCTTCTTTTTCTTAGGTGCTGGAGCTTGATCTGCTGGAGCTTGTGTAGCTGCTGCAGGAGCTGCTGCTGCTTGATCTGCTGCTGGAGCAGGAGCATTTTGAGCCTTCATGCTAGGAGCGATGAAAGCTACAACGATTGCGAGAATGCTCGCGATGAGGGTAAGTTTCTTAGATGTTTTATTCATAGATTATGAGGTAACAGGAAAGACGAATGTACTAGGATTTTGTTTCTAAAGAAATAAAAATTACGATCGTACAAAGGACTGATAGGAAACCTTACAAAAAAAGAAAAGATGGGTAATTACTTAAATTACGTAGCTACAACTACTTGAAGCATACTAGACGTTTTAAAGTAATAAGCTGCAAATTGCGCTAGGTCTTCCGTAGTAACTGCATCAATTCGGGCATCGTAATTTTTCCAGTCATCTGCAGCTCTACCCTGCAGTACATCTAGCCCAGCATGAAATGCTTTAGCCGAATTCGTTTGAAGCCCTTGTCGTCTTCCCGCTTTGAGTCTTACTTTACACCGATTTAATTCCTCTCCTGTAACTTGATTTGAGGCTACACGTTTTATTTCTAAATTAATTTCTTCAAGTACTTCATTTTCTTTTCCTGGCTGTGTGCCTGCGTAAAAGAAAAATAGACCTGCATTTAGACCAGTGATCCGAGACGATCTAATAAAATAAGCGAGTGCTTTATTTTCCCTTACTCGCTCAAATAGATGCGAAGCCATTCCACTAAAAAGTTCATCCGCCACTTCGCCTACATAAAAATCTTTTTCTAGTAACGTTGGTCCAGGATAGGCTTGCAAAACAACCGCTTGTTCTCGGGAACGACTATGTCTAACCAGTCCTGTTTTTGCAGGATACTGAGGTAAAACATCTTTAGTTTTTAAACGAGGTGCACTACCTGCAGGCAATTTACTCAACACTGTTTTTAATTTAGCTATTAAGGTTTTAGGAATATCACCCACTATAGAAAAAACGATATTAGGTGCTACAATGAGTTTTTTATAAAGTGCTCTCACTGCATCTGCCGTGAGTAGTTCAGCACTTGATAAGTCTCCACGACAATCAAGCGCAAGAGGATGATCACCAAAAAAGGCTTTGCGCATGAGTTTACGGGCCTCAGTGACAACATCATCTTCGTCATGCTTTAAAGCAGCAACCTGAGTTTGCTTTTCTAATTTAAAACTCGTTTCAGTAAAGAGTGGGCAAAGTAAAGCATCTGTAACAACGCTAAGTGCACGGTCTACGTTTATAGGCAAAACTTCTGCCGCTAAACCGATACTGTTATTACCGTAAAAGGGAGTAAACGTACCACCCACTTGTTCAATATATTCAGCAACCTCGCTCGCGGATCTACGTTTTGTATCCTTTACTAAAAGATTAGCCAGTAACGCTGTTGCGCCACGAGCATCTACTTCCTCATGAAGTGGACCTCCCTGAGCTACAACTCGCATATGAACATTCGGTAAACGGCGATCTATTTGAACGAGTAAGCGAGCTCCATTCTTAAGTTTTATTTCCTCAATATTCTGCTTTGGCAAAGAAGAGCGCTTATCCTCGACCGTGTTTAACTTATCTTTAAGCGGATTAAGTGAAACCAGTGATTTATGCTCCTCTACCAAGTACATCTGCAACACGCGCTTCAAATCACTTGGTTTAACTGCAGCTAATTTTTCAAAATAACTACGGCTAAAACCTAAATCACCTACAACAATTTCAGCACTTCCAATACGTGAAGCCTGTCCACTCATCGTTTGACGATTTGCGATCTCAGCCATCACTAGCTGACGTAAGGCTTTATTTATTTGGACCTGACTAAAGCCCTTCTTCAAAGACGCTTTAAGCACAGCGTCCATTTTCTTTAAAGCGTCCAAGCGTTTATTTCCGTCACTGACTAAAGAAATACAAAATAATCCACTCGTTCCAGGATTCCATGACGAGGCATCAATCGAATGCACAAGCCCAGTTTTTTCATGAAGCTCTTGCCATAAAATAGAGCTGTCTCCACTACCTAAGACGAGTGCGAGCACTTCAAGTACAGGCGCATCTGGATGCGTAAGACCAGGAATTTGCCACGAAACGGCTACGCGAGAAAGCTCCACATCTTCATACCTCTCTAACTGCCTAGGTCCTAATTGTAATGGCTCATGTGGAACCAAGACTGGAGCGAGAGCAACCCGAGGACTTGTACCAAAACAATCCTCCACTGACTTACGAATCAGCTCACAATTAATGTCGCCTACAACAATCACGACCATGTTATTTGGCACATACCGTGACCGGTAATAAGAAACCAGTTGATCACGTGAAATAGTAGAAAAAATATCTCGATGTCCAATTACAGGTTGTCTGTAAGGATGTTCTCTAAATGAGGTAGAAAAAACTGCCTCCCAGAGCCTATCGTCTGGGTCATCCTTAGTCATCGCAATCTCTCGCAAGATTACGTCTTTTTCTTTCGCTACTTCATCCGCAGGCAAGGTTGAGTGGAGTACTAAGTCACTGAGTAAATCAATCGCAACCGTCGTGTGCTCGCTTGGTATATCAATGTAATAAACCGTACGGTCAAAGGTTGTATAGGCATTCACGTACCCACCGTGAGCTTGCACACTCTCAGAAATTTCTTTTCCGGTTCTACGATCAGTTCCCTTGAAAAGTAAGTGCTCCAAATAATGAGATAATCCAGCTCCTAGAAGAGTACCTTCATGAATACTTCCTGTTTTCACCCATACTTGCACGGAAGCCAGTTGAGCGGAGTGATCAGGTTTTAAAATAACGGTAAGCCCATTAGGTAATACAAACCGTTCAAGTTTTTCCTGCCAGAGAGGCTCGAGTAATTTAAAATCCGAATTAAGTGAGGTCTTTGGCATAACAAATTAATAAAACACCTGTATAAGAAGACTAAACGCTAAACCTAAGAACGTAATTTAGGAGTTTCTTGCGATAACTTACTTTTACCCTGAGGTAAGAAGGGTTTTATAAACGCATCTTCGAAGTCATAGAGTTTATCAAAGTCTTCAGGTTTATCTCCCTCATTCTTACTGAATACTTTGTAGTCGATTAAATTATAAACGATGTCTCCAAAATCTCGGCATTTTTTTACACCCCAATTATTGAGTACTGTCTTCGCCATCGGTCCATATTGATCCAGGGCAAATAACCTCAACCCATCTAGTAGCTCCTGCCCAGTAACATGCTTAGATCCAGATGCTGCTTTATCGCGTTTCTTACCCTCTTTAACGGTAAAATCTAACCCTAAACGGACAAAGTCATAGGCGCGTCGATCAAAACGCGTATCGTCTTTGCAAATAAGCAGTACGATGTCTGAAAATTCTGAGTCTTGCATTACTACCCTTAAGTTAGATTAGAGCCTAACTTTTGCAAATAAGGACTCACACCAGACATAAAAAAAGCGGCCTAATTAAAGGCCGCTTTGAAAGTATTTATTCCTTAGGTGTAGGAGGTAATTGCGGTTGAGCAATTGCACTATCACTAGCTCTTTTAGCTATTTGACCAATTAAGCGATAATTTTCGAGATTAGCGTTCTGCTCACTGATACGCATTAATTCTACTTCTTTGAGAAGTTCGAAATCTTTGCGATTAAGTTCCTCTTTTTGTTTATGAAGAGAATCTAATTCAATTTGTAACTCTGAAGCTTTTTTCGAGTAACGATCTGCATCAGCGTTATTACGATCGATTTCGTCTTGAATCTTCTTCGTGTCAGTTTGCCATTTAGCTTCAGCTGCGGCAAGAGCTGCTGCATCTGCTGCTGCTTGCTCTTTGGCATGCTTATCAGCTGAAATCTTAGCCTGTAATTCAGCTTCTTTTTTCTTAGCATCAGCAGCAGCCTTTTCACGGGCTACTTGCTCAGCTACTGCGCGCTGGCGCTCAGCAATCTTTGACATTTCTTGATTGTAGAAAAACAAGAAAACAGCGAGTAGTGCTGCAGGGAAAATAACATACATCCATTTTTTCATAACAGAATAGTAAAGTTTTAAGGTTAAGGTTGGATGTTATTCTTTTTTCTTTGCTGCTGCTGCTGCACGGCGTGCAGTTTCTAGATCAGCATCATTAATCTTTTGTATAACAGCAGAGAGAGATTTAGCATCTTCTTGTGCCTTTGCTACCGTCTGAACTAAATAATGTTTCTGGTTTTCTAGAACTTGCTTATCCGTTTTTAGCTTAGCTATTTCTTCCTTAGCCAATGCTACGTCTTTTTGTAGCTTTTCTACATCATCACGGAACTTTTGACGGTCTTGAAATGATTTTTCACGAGCTTGGTATGCTGCTTGACGTTCATCAGCACGTTTCGCCTTAAGAGCTTCTTTTTCAGCTTTTTCTTTCTTGTGGCGCTCTTGTGCTACTAAAGCCTCATCAATTGCTTTTTGGCGTTGTGCGTTTTGATGAGCAATTTCATCCTGCTTAGCTTTTTCAGCTACTGCAGCTTTGTTTGCTAGCACTTGTTCATAACCCTCACGGAAATGAAGATAATAGGCAATGAATGCCACTAGCGCCACAACCGGCGGAATAATGTATAACGACTTTTTCTTCATGTTAAAGAGGTGGGTTTAGAAGGATTGTGCTTTGGCTTGTGCTTTTACAGCTTCACGAGCTGCAATTGCTTCTTTGATACCTTGTTTCAAACGAGCAAGATCTTTTACAGGGGCATTTTTAAATGACATTGCTTTATCACATGCCTCAAGAGCGTCTTCATATTTGCCTAAACTATAGGCAGAGAATGAAAGTAGCTGATATGTAGAGTAAGTTTTCGCACCTAGGTTACCTTTCGTAACAGCAATTTTGCAGTTATTATATACTTCCTGGGTATTATCTAAACCATAGTAAATTTCAGCGATTTGCTTATTAATTTCGCCCATCTCAGAGAACTGAGGAATTTCTGCAGCTTCTTTAAGAACTGAAATTGCTTGTAGCTCACGATTAACCTGTAAGTAGAAATATGCTAATACTTCCCAATTCTTTAAATCATTTTCAATTTTGCCATTTTTGAGCCCTTCATACATTAGCTCAGTTGCGACACCAAATTGGCTAACTTGGTTATAAAGCGTCACTAAATTATAATTATCTTTTGGAGAATTTAAGAAGCCAAGTTTTTGAGCACGCTCAACTGTTAATATAGCACGTGCATAATAAGCACGTTGTTTATCTGGATTCTTATCGCTGCTACCTGCCAAGTTATTATAGGCAGCCATTAGCTGTAACCAATAATCACGAGACTGTGGGTGAACACTTACTAAATACTCCAAGTAGTGTGTAGCTAATTCTGTTTCACCTTGTTGTTGAAGTATAACTACGTAGATTTGGTAGAAAGGTTCACGTGGTTTTATTTCTGACTTAAAAGCTAATTCAATTTGCTCACGTGCTTTTGATAAATAAACAGCATCAGCATGATCAGGATTACTTACTGCTTTGTAGTATAAAAGTGAGGTATAAAATAAGCGATCTTCCTGACGTGGTTTAGGCGTTTGCGCTATCCATTTTGTCATGTGCGCAATCGAACGATCATAATATTCACGTTGACGTGGATCATTCGCTTTTAAGCCTAATGCTACCATATAATAGCCTTGAGCTACAAACTGCTCATGTTGGATAGCATCCTTTGGAACTAAATAATCTGTATGTTGGGAAAGTACATTCATCATACCTTCCCATAAAGTAACAGCCTTGAGTGGATTTTCTTTACCTTGAAAGTAAATCTTTGCCTCTGTGTCTTGTGCAACAAATGTGTCGTAGCTATCAGGCTTATTCTTAGCTATAATGCCATCCAGTATTGCTAAAGCACCATCCCAATTCTTTGCATCAAGGAGTGGCTTAATGTTTTGAAATGCTGCGCTTGTGTCTTCATTTAAGCTTGGCGGTTCTTTATCTTGAGCATAGCTCGATGATACACCGGCAAGAGCACAAGCTGCTAATACTATTGAAGAGAATCTGAAGGAAAATGGACGCATACAGTTAGAATTCTTATTCGTCGTTATTTAGTGTGAATACGATTGGCACTTGCATGTGCGTATTAACCGTATGACCACCGCGTTTACCTGGACGGAATTTCCACTTCGATACAGCTTGAACAGCTGATGATTCGAATTCGCGTTGGCTTGAGCTGGCAGCAAATGCGTTACGTACATTTCCATTAACATCTACAATGAAATCTACTACAACTTGACCTGAAATACCTGCACGGCGCATTTCAAATGGGTACTGAGGATGTATTTGAACTGTAGCGACTGGAATTTGGTCGAGCTTAGAAATATCAAAGATTTCACCAATACCCTTTGCCCACTGACCAGTATTTTGAGGAATTACAATCGCACCCTTCATGGATACGTTTTCTGGTGGTGGTGGTTCAAGTTTTTGAACGAAAGACGTGTCTGTTACTAATTGAGGTACGTCGTTTTGCATAGGAGGTGCAAAATCAACAGGAGCCGTTTGTTGCTGTGTTTGGTCCACAGGATCTGGCTCATCAGGCTCAATTTTAGGCATTTCCATAAGCATAACCACAGGAGCTTTCTCCTTTGGCTTTGGCTTTGGTACTCCATGCGAAACTATTTCTCCAACCCATGCTGTACCAGCGTGGATGAGGAGTGAAACGATAACACCTATGATAAGATCGCGGCGCATGTAATGGAAAATCGGTTACGTATTATTGTCCAGTTGGACGTACACGGGTTTCAACGGATACCTGATCAATGCCGGCTTTGCGTACTTGATCGAGTGCGTAGACGGTATCTCCAAAATGCGCTTTGTTATCAGCTGCAATGAGTACACGTGGGTTTTGAGTTGCTTTGCGATATTGCTCCAAACGAGGTGTAATATCAGCAACAGTGATTAATTCACGATTCCAGTATGCAGTACCTGCATCTGACATTTGAATGGTTACCATATCATTATCGTCCTTAGTTGCCGCACTCGCTGATGCTACAGGGAGATTAATTGGCAACGATACGATTTTACTTAGTGATAAAGTAAACAAAACGAATGTAGCTAGCAAAAAGAAGATAACATCGATCAGAGGGATAATCTCGATACGTGCTGCTTTCTTTTCGGATTGAGGTGCTGTTTTGCCGGCCATGTCGTTAAAGTGTTCTAAAGGGATTAAAGCTAATTAGCTTTTGCCGCCAGAGTGGCTCTCAGTTTCGATTAATACTTTTTGAATTCCAGCTTTACGTGCTTCATCTAGAACGTAGTAAGCTACATTCCACATAGCCTCCGCATCACCGTTAACTAAAATGTGAGCATCAGGCTCTGGGTGTTGAAGATGAAATGTCTTCAAGCGAGCTAAGAATTCATCAAGTGAGATAGGATCTCTATCCCATGCGAGCGTACCAGTTGCGGTAACGGAAACCGTTGCCCAACCAGCAGGATCACGTGGTTCACCTGTTTCCGAATTAGGACGGGTAACAGGTATACCGTTGGATTTGTTCAGCGAAAGCGTGAACAATACGAATGTAGCAAGGAGGAAGAAGATAACGTCGATGAGAGGGATAATCTCAATACGCGCTTTCTTCTTACCGCCACTGCCTCGTGAACTTCCGCCGCCGGCCATGGTGCGTTGGGTGGGTTAAAGGATTAGCGGCTAGCGTGTGAGCCGGACTTAGCTAGATAGATTTCGAGAGCGTGTGAAGCATCACCGATTTCTTGCTTAGCTTGTTCAGTACGAGCGTTTAGGTAATTGTAAGGAAGCAAGCAGCAGATAGCGATGAATAGACCGCAACATGTAGCAATAAGAGCTTCAGCAACACCACCGGTGATCTTACCAGCTGATTCAGCAATATTACCTGAACCTAAAGCACCGAAGGTACGCATCATACCTGTAACCGTACCTAGTAGACCTAAGAGAGGAGCAGCTGTAATAGCTGTATCTAATGTAGCCATACCCTGTTGGAAGCGGTTTAATTCGTTGCTTGATGCACGAATGAAAGCGTTGGAGAGTGAGTAATCTTTATTTGTAAGTGTGTATACTAAGATACGAGCAATAGCATCGTTACTCTTCTTACCAATTTGTAGAGCACCTTCGAAGTTACCCTTCTCGACGTTTTCAAGCATCTTGGATACTACTTCTGGTTCATGATTACCGTTTTCTTTAAAGATAAAGAGTAAACGTTCTACGACAACCGTCATAGCCACAAATGATAAAAGAAGAATCGGCCACATGATAGGACCGCCGTTGCTGAAAAGTTCCATTGGCGATTGATCACCAATAAGGAATGCGAGGGGAAGACTCATCGTTGTCATATTTAGAGTTGGTGGAGTATGTTACTGATTAAAAAAATATTTTCGCTAAAACGAGCTGATGGTTAACATCAACTTTGTGCAGCATTGATAGGGAAAGCAAAGGGATAGGGAAAAGAACTAAGAGGAACTAACTTGGATTAACTCAGAGATTAGTGTCAACTAAGTTTATCTACTTCAAAACCAAACATAAATTTTACAGTACAGTAAACAAGAAAAAAAAGAGGAGAACCAATCGTGCGTTCTCCTCGAGAAATTTACTTTTAATAATAAATTTTAATTACGTTTACTAAAATTTATTATGATTTCTAAGCATTTTTCAGCCAAGGTAAGTTGGCTGCCCGGCTAGGATTCGAACCTAGACAAGCAGAGTCAGAATCTGCGGTGCTACCATTACACTACCAGGCATCATATAAAACAAGAGGGCCTGATTATTAAAAAATGGAGCCGGCGACTGGAGTCGAACCTGTAACCGCCTGTTTACAAAACAGGTGCTCTGCCATTGAGCTACACCGGCGAAAGTGTTGTGAATCACTAACCCTCCAAAAAACGAATCAAAGAACAAGCTAAATACTTACAAAAATTTAAAATAATAAATTTTTCATTGGTGGCTCCCCCGGGACTCGAACCCGGAACCAATTGATTAAGAGTCAACTGCTCTACCATTGAGCTAGGAAGCCTTCAATGAAGTGTTTCAAAGTCTCAAACCATTCCACGATGTCAAGAAGCTATCGCATTATACCTCTCATACAGACCTAAATATCCTCTATTTTCCCCTTGCCAACTCTCTGCTGAAAGTCTGTTTTCTCACACTCATCCCATGCAAAAGACAAAAAAATCCGTTGCTAAGCGCTTCAAGCTTTCCTCCACAGGTAAGCTTATTCGCCGCACACCCGGTTTCCGCCACCTGCTCGCTTCCAAGAGCACTAAGCAGAAACGCCGGGCAAGTAGGGACAAGCTCGTAGATCCAGGTCATGCTGCGCCTCTCAAGCGTTGCTTACCTTTCGGTTTATAAGTAACTGTTCTCGAACAACATACAATAACTCGCTTACGAGGGTGAACTCAATAGCCGACCCTCATTAAGCACAAAAATAAAGGAATAATAAAACATGGCTCGTGCAACTAACGCTCCCGCGTCGCGTAAGCGCCGCAAAAAAGTTCTGAAATATGCTAAAGGCTATTTCGGAAATAAATCCCGCCTCTTCCGCTATGCGAAAGAAGCAGTCCAACACGCATGGCAATATGCCTACCGCGATCGCCGTAAGAAAAAGGGCGAATGGCGTGCGCTTTGGATCGTACGTCTCAGTGCCGCATGTCGCGCTGAAGAAATTAGCTACTCTCGTTTCATGGAGGGCCTCAAAGCTGCTAATATCGAATTAGATCGTAAGGTCTTATCAGACATCGCGATACGCGATGAAGTAGCATTTAAAGCTCTCGTTGCAGCAGCACGTGAAGCTCTAAAAGCTAAGACATCTAAGAAAGCTTAATATCTCGCGAAGGCGCTATAAGCGCCATCGCTTAGTTTTTACAACCTCTTAGCGTCTATACTCTATAGACCTAGGAGGTTTAACCTTAAACGGCCTTATTTTTGTCTTATGCAAGACCTCCTCAACGCGATCCTTGCCAAGGCAGCCGGTGAATTGCCTGGTCTGCGGAGCCGTCCCGATTTTGAAGCAGCGAAAGCTCGCTATGTTGGACCCAATGGTGAACTAACCCAAGTGATGAAGAAAATGGGTGCTGTTCCTAAAGAAGAGCGTCCAGCTGTTGGTAAAATGATCAATGAGGCTAAAGTGAGCCTCCAAGCCCTGCTCGATCAGGCTTTATCTACAATAGAAGCTTCTGAGCTCGCTGCTCAATTAGGTCCTAAGATTGATCCTACCCTGCCAAGTCCTGATTTAGGACCAGGTACTATGCACCCACTCACGCATGTCCGTGAGGAGATGTGCCGCATTTTAAGAAAAGTTGGTTTTTCAGTCGCTGATGGCCCTGAAGTTGAAACCGAATACTACTGCTTTGATGCATTAAATACGCCTGCTGATCATCCAGCTCGTGATGCTCAAGACACCTTTTATTTTCCTGGCTCTACCCAATTCGGAAATATTACACGCAAAAATCCGAACGAAAAATATTTACTCAGAACACATACCTCATCGGTTCAAATTAGAACCATGCTAAAAGGTAATCCGCCTATTCGTATTGTTTCTCCAGGTAGAGTTTACCGCCGTGATACAAGTGATGCGACACATTCAGCTAACTTCCATCAGTTAGAATGTTTATCTGTCGATCGAAACGTAACTGTGCGTGATTTGAAATCACTTCTCGATCATGTGTTCTCGTCACTCTTAGGTTCAGACACGAAGATTCGCTTCCGTCCACACTACTTTGGTTACACAGAGCCAAGCTTCGAAGTGGATTTATCTGCAAAGCATCTTCCTAAAGTTAACAAGGAATGGATCGAAATCGGTGGCTGCGGTATGGTTGATCCTACCGTATTTTCAGGCGTTGGTTATGATCCAAATGTTTGGTCAGGTTACGCCTTCGGTATGGGACTAGAGCGTCTCGCCATGCTTTTATACGGCATCGATGACATTCGTTACTTCTATCAAAACGATATCCGTTTTCTAAAACAATTTTCGCAAAGCAAATAAGCACTGCTTAACTAACTACCCGTGAAAATTTCGCTTACATGGCTTAAAGACTACGTTGCAATTGATGCATCGATTGAAGAAATCAAACGCGCAATCACCTTTCTTGGATTTGAAGTTGAAGGGGTTATCACGACTGGTGCACCAAAGCTTAACCACGTGGTTGTCGGAGAAGTTTTAACACGCGATAAACATCCTAACGCAGATAAACTTTCTGTGTGTACTGTTGATGTTGGTCCTGCTGGTGGCGTTAAAACAATCGTCTGCGGTGCTCAAAATTACAAAGTTGGTGACCGAGTTCCTGTTGCACTCGTAGGTGCAGTACTCCCAGGAGACTTCACCATTAAGCAATCAAAAATCAGAGGACATCTATCGGATGGTATGATGTGTTCTGCAAAAGAACTTGGTTCTGGTGAGGACACAGGCGGTCTATTAATTCTTACCTCACGTCCTGCGGTTGGTACTCCGATTAACGATGTACTTCCTCCTGCAGATTCAGTCTTTGATATAGAGATTACTCCTAATCGTCCGGACTGTCTTTCACATCTTGGTATAGCTCGTGAACTTTCCGCTTGGTTTAAAAAACCCCTTTGCAATCCAAAGATCGCAACCCTTCCTTCAGCAGGAAAGTCGACTCTCTTATCTGAAGTAACCGTAGAAAACACGGAAGACTGCCCACTCTATTATGCTCAAGTGGTTAAGGGTATAACGATAGCTCCAAGTCCGGCATGGATTACGGAGCGCTTATCTGCTGCAGGCATTCGTCCCATAAACAATGTCGTAGATATTGGTAACTTTGTGATGCTTGAGACTGGGCAACCCCTGCATGCCTTTGATGCAGCTAAGCTACAAGGATCAAAGATTTCGGTACGCCGCGCAAAAGATGGTGAAAAAATCACCACCTTAGACGGTAAAGAACGTTCTCTATCTTCCCACATGCTCGTGATTGCAGACGCTAACCGTCCTGTCGTTATCGCTGGTATTATGGGGGGTGTAGATTCTGGAGTAACCGCTGAAACAAAAGATTTAGTAATCGAGTGTGCTGTATTTAAGCCAACCCTCATTCGCTCAACCTCGCGCAAATTAACGCTCAGCTCTGACTCATCCTACCGCTACGAACGTGGTGTTGATTTACACAGTTCTAAACAAGCACTTGCCCGTGCTGTGCAACTACTCGAAGAACTTGCACACGGTAAAGCTGAGGGTACCACCCTTTCAGCGCACACTCCCGCTCCTTGGAAACAAGAGATCACAGTCAATTCTAGCTATGTTAATGA
>Ga0316224_1002693_pt1 | contig 15829 bp, 12 predicted proteins | sample TBH18013metaG_FD_206254 | JGI IMG/M metagenome (GOLD analysis project Ga0316224, IMG submission 206254) | Freshwater microbial communities from Trout Bog Lake, Wisconsin, USA - TBH18013 | ecosystem: Environmental > Aquatic > Freshwater > Lake > Hypolimnion/Profundal zone | place: USA: Wisconsin... | reverse complement strand
TCAACTATTTGCCCAACCAAAGCATCGCGAGCTGACCAAAACCCAGTGCGGTCCCCATCACTAAACCCACTACCAACATTGACACAAATGTTTTTACCGTCGTCGGTGCCTTCGCATACCAGCGCACCAAGCCTACCATCATTCCTGCCAGTACCTTCTTCAACATCTACTACCTCCAAACTTACTTCAATAAATGGTTTTAATTTAAGCCATGCTACACTACGTTTACATTCGTAAGGTGCGTGTATGTCTTTAAGCATGATGCCTTCATAACCACCCTCGATTGCCTGTTGATTGATATCTTTATAGCGTTTTTGGCCCTGTTCTGTGTCTAAATTAACAAGTTCTTGACCCACAATAGTCACATTAGGCATATGGTCATTAACTGACTGATACCATTGACTTAACCAAGCACTACGTTCTAATTGTGTGCGCGGACTCTTACCTGCTTGGAAATCTTTAAGCGTAAGGATATCAAACAAGTTAAGCACAGCATCTGCAGACTTAGCATCATCTTTACGGTGAATTTGTTTCATTAGGTCTTGGAAACTAGCTGACATAATCTCGCCATCAAGCACTGTTGGCTCAGTGAATTTGTCAGCTACTTTGCTTAGTTGCAGTTCAACCAATGGAAAGTTTGCCAATTGTTTACCGTTCCGGCTAAAAAGATTAACAGCCCCAGTTGGATACACAATAGCAATGACACGAACTCCATCGAGTTTAACTTCGATGAGTTTTTCTCCTGCCACCTTAGTTTCGTGATTGGCAGAATCATGAGCAAGTTGGCAAGTAAACACAGGAATAACGTAATCCGCATAATTTTTCTCCACTACTTTGTTAAGGGTTTTTTCACTAGTACCACAGCGTAGGTCTTTGATTAAAATTCTGCGATACCAATAATTCCATTGGTCTTTGGTAGCTGTGCCGCGTGCTACTTCAATGGCTAATTGTGCAACATTACCTGTTAGTTGACGTGTGGCTAACAGGTCTGCTAATTGTTTAAATCCGTTCCAGCTAAGGCCTTGTCCTTCAACAGTTGATTCGCCAACTTGTTTTACTCCAAATGTTATCATTGGATCTAGGGCAAGACGAACTCCATCAAAGAATTCTGTGTTAGATTCTTCTGCTTGGCGTGCAATGATTTGTTCTTTATTAGTGCGGAGATTGTGTAATTCTAAATCTTTAATTACTTGACTAGGTGTGTCCATAATTTGCCTAACTTTTTAATGTATAAGCGTATTATATATGAATTTGACTAGGTTGTCAAGTGGATTTTATAGGCGTCCTACAACTACTTCGATGGTATGAACACGATCATCAACAATGTCTTCTAAGGCCTTGCCAATGATACAACCTGGTTCATATAAGGTTTTGTCTAGTTTAATAGCCACACCTTTAATGTCGCTGGCCACTAAACGATCACCTTTGGCTACAGGACCTTTGACTCTAGTAGGCACACGTCCTTGAAGAGCAATAGGAATACCTATAGCAGATGCGTTCATGTGGTATGCTGGATTGGTAGATACTACTCCGGCAATAGCTGGGTCATGTGATTGTGTTGAAATAGTAACTTCTTTACTGCCACCAAACACCACCACAGTACCGGGCACATATTGGCGATCACTAGAATATGTTTCAGCCAAGTCAGCGTATTGTGCTTGAGTTGATTTACCGTAGAATATAGTAGCAACCATATTACCACTTGCGGAAATATTGCCATTTGAGTTAAACTGCAAGGCTGCATACTGAACGTTACCAAAACTATTTACAGCCTGTAGATACACAGCGTTTGGGTTACCAGACGCATCATACATTCTTAAAGCACCAGTTGAACCATTGTTAGGTGAAGTTCCTGCTACGATATTAGTTGCAGTTAATGTGCTGTTAATTTGTGTAGCACCATTGATTGTTGTAGTTCCGGATAATGTAATAAAGGTGGTATTACCGAGAGTGTTTAATCGTATACCGCCAGTGCCATTTGATAGCCACGGGGCAATGGTTAAATTACCAGCATATCCACTACCATCTGAATATATAATTGTTTTGTCACCAGCACCTACCAAACCATTGAAGCTACCAGCACTAAATTGTGCAGACAAACTTAAGTAATTCGATCCATTATTAATATTAACAAATTTATTCGAATTTGCTGCTCCGTATGAATCAGTGAAATTTATGGTTGATATATTGTTGGCTGTAACAGTCAAAGCATTATGCACTGCACCGGTACTTAAAATATTACCAGTGGTGTTGATCTGTCCAGCATTTAATTGTGCTGTTGATATGTTTGCAGTTGTGTTAATAAAGCCAGTTGAAGTAATTGCTCCTGTGTTGATACTGCCTGCTAGGTATGAAGCTAATTGAACATTACTATACCCAGCCGGTAAGCCAGTTAGAGCAGCGCCGTTGCCAGTAATAGTGCCAGCTGATAATCCGCCTACAATAGTCATACCACTTGCGCCGACGTTGGCAATAATACTACCACCAACTGATATAACTACGTTACTACCCGATGTTAATACTGTTACGTTACTAGTACCGTTGAAGATACTCGAACCCGAACTTGGATTAGCCCAAGCTACACCAGTACCTCCAATGTTTTGTAGAACTTGTCCGTTAGTACCATAACTACCGCCAGCGTATAATTGGGCACCTAAGATAAGGTTACCGTTGATGTTAGCAAATGTGTTTACAGTTAAGTTACCGTAGACTACTGTACCGGATTGTAGTTTAGCCATAGTTTAGTATTTATCGTCCAATGTATGGTAGGCCAAAACGACCTGCAAAGTAATTGTAATTGTTAATCTGTTCGCCGGCATTTAGTTGACGATTGTAAAATGCCACTGCGGCAATATTGCCACGGAATTGTCTATTGTCGCCGCTGTAGCCTTCTAGGCCTAAGAAATAGTTAATAGCACCAGCAAATACCCCAGTGCTTTGGTTGGTTCTATATCCTCCAAGGATATTCCAACCTGTGGCTAAACTGGCACCGTCTGTGGTAGTAGCTGTACCATTGATATAATAAGTAGTAGATGAACTTGCCCAACCATCTGTATTGTCTGGGTTTCTTGTTTTCCAAGGACCTGTACCGTTGACATTTATAAGACGCAGACTTTTGTCACTACTAGTAGCATCTGTGCTAGATCCTATTAGTCCAGCTAATGAACTCGATGTAGATAGTGTGTAGTCTGGTTGGAATACAATAGTAACATCTAAATAGTTTTGTGCTATAGTTCCATTGATATAATTTGAAGCTGATTGACTAGGCCACCACCAATAGCTACTGGCATTACTGGTGCCGTTGGCTACCCAGGTAACTGCACCGTTAATAGTTGCTGGATTGGCTGGATTGACTAGATCAAATACGTTTGTTCCTGATCTAACATAGCTTTCTTGCTTGCTAGCGTCTATGTAGGCCAGTAACCCATTGGTAACTAATCCACCTGTTACTTCATCAAAATATCCAGATACTGCTACGTTGCCATTGGGATATTCACTCATGGCAGTAGCTGAGCCCGCAATACTAGTTTCATCTAAGATACCACTGGTCATTATCATACCGTTGGCAAATACTTTTTTACTAACACCTGCGTTAGACACTTCATCAAAGATACCCGCACCAGTAGTTGCGTTTGTTGAATATACACCGACGTTACTTATGCGACTAACCAGTGCTACCATTATCCAAACACCGTGTCTAGACTATTTGTGATAGGATTAAAGAATTGACGCACGCCATAGCCGCCTGAGGTATTACCATAGATAACACTGGCATTGGCAATAATGTTACCAGTAACACCAACAGCGCCAGCAAGTATAGTAGAAGCTACCGAAGCTACGTTGGTGCTGGCTGTACCGTTAACTGTTAGAGTATTGTGAACAGCACCTGTAGTTAATATATTACCTGTGGCATTGATCTGTCCAGCAATAACTGTTGCGGCACTTACGTTACCTGAGGTGTTTACGCTACTACCAACAAAGCTGGTTGCCAACACATTACCTGTAGCATTGAGTGTGCTAGCATTAACTACTGATACTAAGACGTTGCCGGTGGTATTAATTTGTCCTGCAATTAATGTTGCAGCACTTACGTTACCGGTTGCATTAACAGATCCAAAGTTACCAGTTGCGGCTAATACATTACCCGAGACGTTAACAGCGCCACCTGACAGCAGAGCAGCTATCACGTTACCGGTGGTGTTAATTTGTGCGGCTACTAAGTTACCTTGTATGCCAACTCCACCTGCTACCTGCAGAGCACCAGTGGTTGTAGTTGTTGCGGCTGTTGTAGATTTAATTAAAAATGCGTTTGAGCTTGCTTGTATACGACCAAATTCATTACCAGTGTTTACACCGTTAACTGAAAAGATGATGTCGTTAGCTAGGCCAGTTGATAATATTAAATTACCGCCTGTGGTCACAGTGTTACCATATGCAATTACGTAAGCATCATTTGGTTTAATTAGTGTATAGCCAGTGTAGCTATACGTGCTACTTGCAACACCAATGTCAAAGAATGTATCATTGGTTGTACCATTGTTTGGTGTAAAAATAAGATCGCTTGATGCTTGTGGGCCTGCATTAATATTCTGCATATTAAGCATGGCATAGCCATTAAAATTGCTGGATATTTGGAACGTTGTCTGAGGTTCTAAAAAGTAACCAGTACCAATACCTGCGTATAATGCGCCAAACCCAGCTGCGTTACCAAAGAACTGTGCGCTGTTACCTGTAATTTGTATTTGATTTACGTTACCAGTGAAGTTGATATCACCTGTTACGTTTAGATTACCAGTTAAGGTAATATTAGCGCCATTACCTATGCTAGTAACACCAGCCAAGGTGGTAATATTAGGTTGACTTGCTGTTTGTAAGGTGCCAGTTAATGTTGTGCTAGAGCTTGCTCCAATACTAGTAACACCAGCTAAGGTTGTGATATTAGGTTGACTTGCTGTTGATAATGTTCCAGTTAAGGTTGCACCGATATTACCAATTGTAGGAGCATATACTGCTCCTGCACTTAGGTAAGTAGTTGCGTATATAAATGGACTAATCACATTACCAGCATAGATATTGCCGGCAATATTTGCACTCGGTGGATTAAACGGAATTGCTGATCCTAACTGGATCACCGAACCATTACTGGTAAAGTTCCAAGTTCCTTGTCCATCTGAGCTAACTCCAGCAGATTCACTGCCGAGATAAATGGTGTTGCCACTAAAGTATGCACTATGGAATCTATTTGTTGGACTACCTAGATTATATACCACATTAGCAGTTGGTAGTATATTACCTGCGACCCAAATGGTGCCGTTGACGTTTAAATTGCCGCCGGAAACAGATAAATTGCTACTAGAAACAGATAAATTAACTCCAGAGATAGACACATTACCAGAGGTATTGATATTGCCAGAATTTAATTGTGCTGATGATATGTTTGCAGTTGTGTTAATAAAGCCGGTTGATATAATTGTGCCATTGACTGTTAATGCATTATGCACTGCACCGGTACTTAAAATATTACCAGTGGTGTTAATTTGTCCAGCATTTAATAGTGCTGTTGATATGTTACCAATGGCATTAACATTATATACTGATAAATTGCCACTCATTACCACAGCATTGCTGACTTTATTAAATGTAAATGCTGCTGATCCGTTTAAAAAACTGCTGTCATTAAACTGTATCTGTGTGTTAGCACCGCCCGGAGTACCAGTAACTTCGATAAAGGACAAACTAGTGCTGTTTAATGTAATAGGATCAGGAGTAACTAAACGGAATTCTTGCCCAGCATAGGTGTTGCCCTGGGTAGATACCACAGTCATACCACTCTTAATGAATAAATTCGAGCTAGCGTCTGTGGTGCGAATCCACCAACCATTAGAGCCAGTTCCAACAGATACTACATCCCAAATGCCATTTTGTGTAGCATCAGTTTGACTTTTTACTAAAATTCGAGCACCGTTGAAAGTTGATACACCATCAACTGTATTAGGCTGTGCATTACCTAGATAGAGGTTACCTACATCCGCAGTTGTGGCTAGGTTTACTGGTTGTTTCCACTCATCATTAAAGACTTGTGCTTGGTTGATTCTAGTTAACGCCATGGTATTCTCTTGTTGTTCTAGTATTTATCAAGAAAACAGGACCCGAAGGTCCTGTGTTGTATTGCCAAGCTAGATTACGCTTGTGATTCGTTCCACTGCACTTGAATTTCTCCTGATACCCCTACTGTAGGAACAACCGCTGTGATATTAATAGCTAGTAATTCTGGGCCATCTGGATAGATGTTGTATCCTGGAATACCTGAATTACCAATCTGTTTAACCATTGATAAGTCTAGTTGTCCTGAGTTAACTGAGTTAACTGGTAGAGCAAATAAACGCTCACCACCTTGTGCGTATGTATTAGCAGTAAAGCTGATCTGACCAGTTTGGTTAGGCGCCCCACTGATATTACCATAAGCTACTTGTGCAAAGCTCGGTTGAATAGCGCTACTTGGGTTAGTAGCAACACCATACGGACTATTATACAAGAAACCAAACGTTGTGCTAGTTGTGCTGATGTTATTTGGATTCAATATGCCTTCAACTAGATAACGTGCACCAGTACCAGTTGCAATATTAGCACCAGAGAAGTTAATAATCATATTTTGTAAAACTAACTGCGCTCTGTTTACTAGGTCACGTGTGCCCAATTGTCCAGGAATTTGATTACTTACTGACGGTGCTAGTCGCATAACAAACGCTGTGATTGTTTGTGATCCACTTGTAGTGCCAGTCGGGAATGAAATATTACTTACATTATATGTATAAGCGTAACCACGGTCAGTATCAAATCCGCCGTCTAGGATAACTGCACTACCCCAGTGGTTTAGACTTGGGCCTGATGTAGCTGAAATAACACGAACCGAAACGTTAGCACTGTGTGGTTGTGCATTACCTGCTGAGAATGATTTCTGTGCATTGTCTTGATATAAGCTGAATGTTGCAGCACGAGTAACACCTGTCACTGTAGCTGGTGTAATATTACCAACTTGTGATCCATAAGTAATACCGGTACATTTCATTACTTCGTTATCAACTATCACATATACCGGACTAGTCGGACTTGGTGCTGGGAATTGGCTAGCATCGACGATAGTAAATGTAGTATCTGCTGAGTTGATACCTTGCCATAACCCATTATATGCAGTGCTATTGGCCTGCAATATAGCATAAGGAGTGTCATTAACAGCTTCGTAACGTGCTGGTAAGTTACCTGAACGCATATACGCTTGATAGTTTAAGTTATTGTTCAACATTCTATGACAGAAGATAAAGTTACCATCCGGACCACGAACACCGTAGTCAATAAATCCAGCACCATACCATGTGTATTGGATCATTAACATCTGCATTTTAGTTGGATCTAATAAGTAGCCTGAAGGCCCAGTGCCGTTTAATGGATCTAAGTTCCATTGTGTCTGTGAATAACGACGCTCAATAACCTTACTTGGTTTGATACGTTGTTGACTGGTTAATCCGCGCCATACTGGACTAATGGTCATTTGGTTATCATCAATAACTGCCGTCACAGTGTGAGTCATACCACGTAGAACAATTTTATCTCCAGCGACATATTGTTGTGTAAATTTACATGTGCCATCGCCGGTACATAAGTTAGTGGCTGTTTCAACTGACACAGTACCTGTTTGATACCACACAGCTGCACGCAATACTACGTTAATATTAGTACCTGTGTTTTCCCAGAATGCACCGTTTTGTGTGTCAAACATACCTGCACGAACTGATGCGCCTACCCAACCGAGTGTGGTAATTTTAGGTTGTGTACCAAACTGTATACTGTTACCGATAGTAACTCCAATCACTGATTGTGCATTAACCTGGAAAGCGTTAGTGCTAACAATACCTTGAACTAGATAGTTACCATTATATCCTGGTGTAGCTATACCGCTTAGATTAACGTTAGCACCAACTTGTAGTTGATGCTCTTGGTCTGTGGTAATAGTAATTACGTTACCGATACCTGTACCTGTGGCCCAAACGTTAACCACGTCAAAGTTTGAACCTAATAAAGTACCACTAGTCCACATCATGCCTTTACCAGATTGGTAACGGAAATATTTCTTAGTTTGACGTGCTGCGCTAGCACCGTGATGTGGCGTACCAGTGCCTAGGTTAATACCACCGTCAGCTGCTCTATGTGTAAAGAACGCACTTGGACGCATGTAAATAACACCTACTGGGTTAGTTACTGCTTGACCTGTTTTGGCTAGATAGGTAAATGTTGTTGGCGTAGGAACCGCTAATACAGTAAACGCACCTTGTGCATAGTTCAATCCAGTCGAAGCTGATGCAATATTAGCAATAATCGGTGTACCTGGTGTAATACCGTGTGCATAGTAAGTTACCGCAGTAATAGTGCTTGGGTTTTGACCATCTGAAGTTAAACTTACCGGAGGTAGTGCCGCTGTACCATAGAAACCAGCATAACGAATATATGTGTCCCAACGAGCTAATTGGTAACCAATTGGTAGTTGTGGGTTATTTTTAGGATAGTATTGTAAATAGTTAGTCTCAGATGCCGCTACTTGATACATACCTTCACTACTTGGATTAGTGTGATTTTGTGTGCTAATCGGAGCATTAACAAAGAAACTATGGCCTGGTAAGTTAATACCAGTTTGTGCAATTGCAGTATTACCTGCTACGAAAATGCCTGTTAAGCGTAGGATTGGACTACCAATCGGCATATTAGCCAATGGTGTAGTGCCTAATTGTCCACGTGTGATCTGTGCCACGTTACCTGCTGTAGTACCGATAGTTGACATTTGAACAATTTCAAGGTTAGTGCCCGATGCACCACCTTGGTCAAAGTTACATCTAACTACTACTGTGCCTGCTGGCATTAAATCTTGTGCAATTGTATTGTAATAAGCACGTTGAACACTTAATGTGTTTGACCCTGCTTGGTTAATAGCAACAACGTTGGCTAACTCAGCTTGTCCAACAATACTCACAGCTGATCCTGAACTAATAGCAGCATTACCTGCGTTAGTGCCAAAAATGTTACGGTTAACTGTTAACGATGTTGTTCCACCGCCTGATACCACTGTCATCAACTCTGTTTGGTACCCAGCAGCTGCATTGGTATTGCCAGTGAATACCATGATCATGCTACCATTAACAATACCGCTAGAAGCACTAATACCTAATGATGTTTGACCTGCTGTTAAACTAGATGTAGTTGTGGTAGTTAATGCCACGTTAGGTGCAAATACCAACATTGCGGCATCACCTACGTTAAAGCCTGTAACACTACCCACGGTTAAAATACGTTGAGTTTGTGATGCTACATTTGATTGTAGATATGTAACTGGAGTACCTGTACCAGGAGTCCAAACTAGAGCATAGTCACCTTGTGTCCAGTTAGGTTGATTATTACCTGTCGAAATACCATTTGAGATAATCACAGCATTTGGTGCTGAACCACTACCAACTGTACCGTTACCTAAGAATCCTAGGTATGGAACTATGTTAGCATAAACATCTGATCCTGGAACTTCGTAAATACTTGGATTATCATTATTAACGAATAGTGATTGCCATTTAGTATTTTGTAAACCGTACTCAAAGTCAGCGTCAATTAATGACTGTGGGTTAGCTACACGTTGACGTTCAACGGCATCTGTGGCAAATGGACGCTGTTGTGGATAAACAGCTTCAACGTAAATGGCTAATTTGTCAGTGCTGGCATATCCTGAACTAGTGCTGATATTAAGTGTAACTGTAGTTACTCCGGCATACGCTGTTGGAAAATTGTTATTTGGTGTGCTTTGCCACGAAATAGTTCCCAATAATGTTGTGTCGGCAAAGTTATAAAGGAATGTCTGCGTGGTAGTGTCTACAATCGCAATGATCTGACCGTCACTGTAGTTTCCTGGAATCTGTACCGTACCTACCCCTGCTCCGCCTGGAGTGAATAAGTAGTTTCTTATCGCCTGTCTTGCCATGTTTTATGCCCCAAATAATAATGAATTAGCTAATATAGTAGCTCGCGTCGTTGATGCCAACGATGCATATTGGATAGTTCCAGGAACTATCATTGCGTTTGTTATGGAATTGTTACTAGGTATACCTACAGTCAACACATCACCTAATACTATACACCAAAATTTACCATTGCTAGCACTTGTTGGTGCCACTGCAAATGTAATACTACTTCCGTTAAAGCTATAATCAACACCAGGTTGTAATATTGCTCCACTTAGACCAACAATAGTAGCATTAGGATTGCTAGGTGTATATGGAACTCCTGAAACTGTAACATTAAATGTTATTGTGCTACCGTTAAACAAGTATGAAATATCATCAATCTTAACGAAATTACCTACCTGCGGTCTTTGTCCTACGTATGACATATAATCTCCTAGTCTCTACCTACTACAACTTCAATAACGCCTTCTACGTCGTTATGATTTTCTAATGCTTTACCAATCACTGAACCTACTATTGGGTTAGCTTCTGCACGTGCATATCCATTACCAGCCGAGACCATCATGTCACCTTTGTTCACAATCCCTTGAACCTTACACGGAACACGTCCCTGGAAAGCCACTGTGGCAACATACTGCCCTTGACCTGCTGTCAGGCCCGAATTCATCAAGTATGATGGTTGTGTTGAAACTACCCCTGCAATTCTTGTGCTTAAATCTTTAGTAGATTGTGTAACTTCTTGTTCACCACCAAAGTCTAATACTGTTCCTGGTGCATATTCTGCATCAGCTAGATAATTTTCTGCCAAGTCAGAATATTGTGCTGAAGTTGCCAGCGCAAACACTGTGTTAAATGATCCGCCACTAGTACCAATGTTACCTACACCACTTGTGCCGCTGTTATATATAGCAATACCGTTGTTTTGACTGTTAACAGCAATAGCACCACCAACTCCTATGCCCCCAAATGGTACAACCAATGCACCTGTAGTAGACGAGGTTGCGGCAGTGCGGGCTGAAACGTTGGCATTACCTAACCATAAGTCAGCAAGCACAAAGCTAGGATCAGTTGAACTAACTAGTGTAGTTGGTGCAACTGATAAGTTAGTAAATAGTCTAAAGCGACCATCTGATGCAGCACGATAGATACCTTCGTAACGCTGTGTTACTCCGTCGTTGTAAGTTCCAACAACACCAATATCAACAGCATTACCTACGTTGGTGTTAGCTAAGAATAAGAATGGATCGTTAACAACCAAACTGTTAGTAGCTGTGGTATTAAATGATCCAGCAACTGTTAAGCCACCGGAAATAGTCATCGAGCCACCTAAATACATAGAACCTGTGGCACCAATACCACCCGTGACCACTAGCGCACCTGTGGTTTGGTTAGTTGAATTTGTTCCACTGGTTGCAAATATTGTTCCACCTACATAATGTGCACCTGTAGTTCCTAGACCACCATTTACACGCACTGCGCCTGTAGTGGTGCTGGTTGCTGTTGGAACTGAAGAAAACGTTACAGCAATGTTACCTTGTGCGGTCACTGCTAATGTTGCAGTTGACGGCCAGTAAATGCCTGTTGTTGCGGCTCCTATTCCAGATATACTAGGAGAAACATTAGTGCCTAGTGGAAATACGTTAGCAGTTAAGTTAACTGTATTCAATGCACCTGCTAAGAATGTAACTGAAATATTGTTTGTGCCTGCTGTCGGCGCCGAGGTAAACACTAAACTTGTACCACTGGCTGCATAGTTAACTGTAGGAATTTGCGGAACACTACCAACCAACACTGAAACATCAGTGGCTTTGCCTACTGACTGTTGTAGATTAAACTGTAAAGTAGTACCATCGCCGCTAAAAAACTGCTGGCTAGTTACCAGACTCTGGGTTATTGGTTGTAGACCAGTATATGACATATTATGATAGCTCCAACACGCTCATTACTACATCTAGTGAACTAGTTGCTGAACTCTGCACATAGATACTATATCCAGGCATCAATACAACTTTTTGGTCAACCCCAACTGCAACCAACGCACCACCAGATGAAATAGGTGCATTAGTCAGTAATGAAATGTTTGCGGCAGTTCCAGCGGCATAGTTGCCTGTGAATATACCAACGTTAGCTGAAATTGTTGATCCTGTTGTGTTAGATAATGAAATACCCAACACAATTGAGCTCAAAACGTTACCAGCCACGGTATATCCATTTACAGTGGCCCATACGTTGCCAACTGATTTTTGTGTCTTAGAGTAAAAATTACTTGCCATTTTTGTGTTATCCTATTAACTTAATGCTATCGCAAATGCCTGTGCATCCGATACTGTTGCTGCCTGAACACCCGCAATAGTTAAGCCGCCTGCGTGAGTTATTGAAACTGTGTTTGCTGTAAGGGTTTCTTGTGTGGTGTTAGCAGTAAGTCCTGCTACGATTAGATTACCCGTTGTGGTGATACTACCTGTGGCAGCATCGATTGTTAGTGGTCCAACTGTTAAGCCGTTCTGAACGACGAAGTTTGTGTTAGCCATTTGGTTCCATATTCCCCAATGTTAAATGATTTATTGCTTTAAGTTATTTATGCCAGGGAATAAAAAGCAAATATTATGGCCAAAAAAATAGCACCCGTAGGTGCTATTTTTAAAGGTTATTAACTAATCAGTTAATTACATCATACCTGGCATGCCACGACCTTGTGGTTGTGCATCTTCTTTAGGAAGTTCGTTAATTGCACAATCCGAAGTTAACAACAGGCCAGCAACACCAGCGGCATTTTGTAAGGCGCATCGTGTTACTTTAGTTGGATCAACAATGCCCATGGCCAGCATGTCACCATAGGTATCATTACTAGCATCAAAGCCATAGTTAGCAACACCTGCTGCTACAGCGTTAACTACAACACTGGCTTCGCCGCCTGCATTTTCTACAATACTACGTAGTGGAGCTTCAATAGCACGTAGGACAATATCGATACCAACTGTTTGATCAGCATTAGCACCTTTTAATCCTAATACAGCTTGTTTAGCACGGATTAGAGCAACACCACCGCCTGGTACAATACCTTCTTCAACAGCCGCTTTAGTAGCATGTAGAGCATCATCAACACGGTCTTTCTTTTCTTTCATTTCAACTTCAGTTGCGGCACCTACTTTGATCACAGCAACACCACCCGAAAGTTTAGCTAGACGTTCTTGAAGTTTTTCTTTGTCATAATCGTGTGTGGCATTTTCAATTTGAGTTTTGATAATTTCAACACGACCAGCAATGGCATCAGCTGATCCACTACCGTCAATAATGATAGTGTTGTCTTTTGAAATTTCAACACGACCAGCTTGCCCTAATTGATCAAGTGTGGTATCTTCTAGTTTTAGACCAACTTCGTCAGAAATTACAGTACCACCAGTTAGTGCAGCAATATCTTGTAGCATTTCTTTACGACGATCACCAAACCCTGGAGCCTTAACAGCGGCTACTTTGATAGTGCCACGCATGTTGTTAACTACTAAGGTAGCCAATGCTTCACCTTCTAGGTCTTCACAGATGATAAACAATGGACCTACTTTGGCCACTTGTTCTAGCACAGGAAGAATTTCTTTGATGTTTGAAATTTTCTTTTCATAGATTAAGATGTAAGGTTTATCTAAAATAACATTTTGTTTATCTTGTTGATTGATAAAGTATGGACTTAGGTAGCCACGGTCGAATTGCATGCCTTCCACAACTTCTAACTCCATAGCAAGACCCTGTGCATCTTCTACAGTGATAACACCTTCACGGCCAACTTTCTCCATGGCCTGTGCAATGATGCTGCCAATTTCGTTGTCGCTGTTAGCTGAAATTGTACCAACTTGTTCAATGCTAGCAGTTGTGGTACATGGAACTGAAATCTTAGCCAATTCAGCAACCACTTCACCAACTGCTAGATCAATACCACGTTTCAAATCCATAGGATTCATACCAGCGGCCACTGCTTTGTTACCTTCACGCACAATCGCCTGTGCTAATACGGTGGCTGTAGTAGTTCCATCACCAGCTTGGTCTGCTGTTTTGCTGGCTACTTCTTTGACCATTTGCGCACCCATATTCTGTAATGGATCTACTAATTCGATTTCACGAGCTACACTTACACCGTCTTTGGTAATATGCGGACTGCCATAGCTCTTTTGAATAATAACATTACGTCCTTTAGGCCCTAGTGTTACTTTTACTGCATTTGCCAAGGTGTTCACACCTTCGATCATTTTTGTGCGAGCTGACTCGCCAAATTGCACATCTTTTGCTGCCATGTTAATTCTCCTTATTCTTCAATAACTGCGTAAATTTCTGATTCTTTGAGGATTAGATATTCCTCGCCCTTTAGTTTAACTGTTTCACCAGCAAACTTACCAAATAGGATTGTGTCATTGACCTGAAGTGACATAGGGATTAGATCACCTGCTTCAGTTCGGCGTCCTGATCCAACAGCCAATACAACACCTTGATCTGGTTTTTCTTGTGAATTATCGGGAATAATTAGACCACTTGCAGTTTTAGAGTCAGCTTCGACTCTTTTTACAACCACACGGTCGTGTAGAGGATTTAACTTCATATTTTCATTTCTCCTTGTTAAGCAAATAAAAGTTGTTCGCTTCGCCCTTAATAGGCACGTAAGCTACTAGTATAAACTAGTAAATTATTTATGTCAAGCAATTAGCCGAATAAATTCTTTCTTTCTTTCAAAGGCACAGTACCACGCGGATAATCAATTACCATGTCAGTGCCTGTTTTGAATATTACTCGCACCTTGGGAAATTCCACAATATCTGCAAAAATATAATTTATGCTATTGGCATGTGCGTGTAAAGCTGGGATATCGATGATTCGACCACCACCGATCATTTTGCTAGGCATATATCTTGCGCCTGTTTTAATAGTAAAGTTTTTAAGATCGTATTTAACATCGTGTTTGTCGATATGATCATATCCACGAGCATTAACAAATCTGAGTTCTGGAAACCAAATTGGAATATAGTGTTCTAAAAATGTATTAGCCACCCTACCATCTTGATACAGTGCGTTTAATGCAGCCGCTGGCAGGTCACCAAATGACACTTTACCTGTAAAATCAAATTCATAAGTCTTGTTAAACTGGATTTTCATTATCTGTTTTCCTATTGTATACTTGTAGTATAGCATGATTCTACCAACTAGTCAACCAAAAAGAAAGCACCCGAAGGTGCTTCCTACTATTTTTGGTAACAAGGTATAGCTACCCCGGACGAAGCAGTTTCTTAGGCTGAAATTACATATTTGTTACTTTTACTCAGGTTTACATCAGCAATAAGATATTGCATATTTTCTACTATGTGTAACCCGCTTACTATTTTACCACGCAAAGGAATTATATGATCAACATGGTATCCTTCGGGACAATTTAGATAAAACTCTTTAACAGCCTCTTTATCTGCCCACGGTGGTATCCTCTGTAATCTTGCAGCTCGCTCGTTAGCACTTTTTAATCGAGTCTTGTGCTTATTTGCTTGTCGCCAACGTTTATGTGCTTCACGTGCATATTTCTTATCTGATTGATATTTCTTTTCTTTATTACCAGGTTTTGCGATCCATCGGTTGTAAGCAGATCTTAATCTTAGTCTGCGTTCTTCTTCTGTTTCTATTAGTTTTGGTCTTCCCATAATAGTATTTATTTGCGTTGCCGTAAAAAAGCCCCTTAACGGGGCTTTTTGGTTATTTCTGTTGCCAGGTAAGTCCTACCCCGGTTGTTTTGCGATTAAGCTAAAACAGCAGCTCCAGTACGAGAACCGAAACGGAAGTTACGGCCCATAGATACTTTT
>Ga0316224_1002690_pt1 | contig 15845 bp, 16 predicted proteins | sample TBH18013metaG_FD_206254 | JGI IMG/M metagenome (GOLD analysis project Ga0316224, IMG submission 206254) | Freshwater microbial communities from Trout Bog Lake, Wisconsin, USA - TBH18013 | ecosystem: Environmental > Aquatic > Freshwater > Lake > Hypolimnion/Profundal zone | place: USA: Wisconsin... | reverse complement strand
AAAACCGAGGTATTTATTGTCAATCACCATATGTACCCTTGTCATATTCACGGCATCATCGGCAACATTTAATGCCAGTTTGCCGCTGCCTAAACGAAGCTTATGCCCGTTGACAGTGGCAATTATCCCTTTTCCCGCAACCTCCATGTATTCACTTATCGGGAGTTTGTCTGTATTGCCGAGATACTGGCATATCATTCTGCTCAAAGGGTGCATTGAATTGACACAGGCGCTGTAAACTAAAGCTTTTTGAGCTTCGGTTAACACTGCCGCTATTTTTACACTATCGTTGTCACCAGTAGTAATTGTCCCGGTTTTGTCCATAACAATAGTGTTAATTTCCGCCATTTGTTCAACCACCCTCGTGTTTTTTAAATAAAAGCGGTTGCGGTCAAAAATGCTAAGGGCCGCTGACATGGTGAAGGGCGTGCTCAACGCAAGGGCGCATGGACATGCTACGATAAGTACTGCTGTAAAAGCTGCAAATCCGCGTTTTGCATCGGAAGGCAGCCAGAAAATTAAAGCGGCAAATGCTATTGTAAGTAAAACAATAGTAAAGTATTTGCTTACCTTTTCGTTGAAAGTTTGAATGCGGTTATCTTGTTTTCTGGTAAAAGCTTCATTATTCCACAACTGCGTGAGGTAGCTTTGGGATACCGGTTTTATTACTTCCATTTCGATGGCTTCACCGGTTTGGCGTCCTCCGGCGTAAATGATCTCGCCAAGTGTTTTACCAACCGGGATCGATTCACCGGTTACAAAGCTAAAATCAATCAATGCGTCCCCCTTTAGTAAAATTGCGTCAGCCGGGATGATCTCGTTATTTCGAATTATTATGCGGTGACCTGTTTTTAATTGAGATAGCGGGACAGGCCTTTCGGTTGTATCCTCAATAATATGTACCGCTACGGGAAAAAAAGAACGGTAATCCCGCTCAAATGAAATATGATGATAAGTTTTTTTCTGTACAAATTTACCTAATAGCAGAAAAAAGACCAGGCCGCAAAGCGTATCTCCAAAGCCAGCGCCGGTATGGGTTAACACATCTAAAACAGTTCTTCCAAATAACACGGCAATGCCGAGGGCCAGGGGAAAATCGATACTTAGCACTTTTTTTCGCAAATTTTGCCAGGCCGAAATGAAATATCCGCGACCACTGAAAAATACTACCGGCAACGCAAATAAAATATTCAGCCAGCCAAAAAAATGCTTGAATGACTGTTCATAAACAGATAGTCCGAAATATTCGGGGAAACTAAGCAACATCACATTGCCAAAACAAAAGCCCGCCACGGCAATTTTAAGCACTAAATTATCCCTGGTTCCGGAGTTTTGTTTTTTAATAATATCCTGAAGGCTTATCAGCGGTTCATAACCAATATCATCCAATAGTTCAACCAATTGCTGAAGGCTCATTTTATGATGGTCAAAACGGATATTAAGCTGTTTTTTTAAAAAATCCACGCGGCAATAATGAACTGCCGGGTTGATTTTGTTCAATTGCTCCAGTAGCCAAAGACAACTGCTGCAATGGATATGCGGGATATAAAAGGTGACAATTGTAATTTGTTCGTCTGTATAGTCAATCAATTCACTAACTATCGATGGCTCACTTAAATAATCAAACCGTTTATCGGTACGGGTACGGGTTGCCCCGGGGTGCTGGTTGTAATTGTAATAACTGCAAAGCTTATTTTCTGAAAGGATCTGGAAAACACTTTTACATCCGTTGCAACAAAACTGTTTATCATCAATAACATAGCCGCCGGAAATAACATCATCTCCGCAATGGTAACAAATAGTTTTTTCAAGAAAAGTGTTTGCCATTATTCTCGTATTCTAAAAAAATATTGATATGACAAAACTGCTATATTGGGGGTAAACAAAGAATGATAAGCAACTACTAAAAAAGTGACCTGCATCATTTTTTAAAAACTATGATCTTATTGGAAATGCAGAATTTGCCGCCCCTGTTGCACAGATAGAACCTTAATTGAAGCCGGAGCAAATCATAAATAAGAGAACTGATTTAATTATTATCATGCCGGGAAAAGAATTCTTTATTTATTCTGCTGATTTAAGATGACGTAGATCACTTTTCAAATCTTCAATTTCGTTAATGTTTTTATTGGTAATTTAGTCCGTCAGCTAAACAAATAATATCAAAATGACTGCAATAAATCACCTCCAAATAATACATGCCAAGGCTTTCAGAGCGCTTCATGAACTCCCCGGCATGTTTGTTATTCCAAATCCCTGGGACGCGGGTTCGGCCAGGATGCTTGAAAGCATGGGCTTTGCGGCACTTGCAACAACCAGTGCAGGCCTTGCATTTTCTTTAGGAAAGCCGGATGGGGAAGGAGTGGTTACCCTTGAAGAAGCAATGGAAAATGCGAGCGCTATTGTTGCAGCTACTAATCTGCCTGTTTCGGCTGATCTTGAAAATGGTTATGGTGATAGTCCCGAAAGCTGTGCGGAAACCATTTTGCTTGCTGCCGCGGCAGGTCTTGTAGGTGGCTCAATAGAGGATGCTACAGGCAGACCAAGCGACCCTATTTATTCGTTTGAGCATTCAGTGCAGCGCGTAAAGGCAGCCGTAGAAGCAGCCCGAAGTCTGCCTTTTCCCTTTACGCTAACCGCCCGTGCGGAGAATTTGATTCACGGAAGGCCTGATCTAAACGACACTATCCGGCGTTTGGAAGCATTTGCCGATGCGGGTGCAGATGTTCTTTTTGCGCCAGGGTTAAATTCGCGCCTTGAAGTGGAAGCTGTGATAAAAGCCCTGGCCCCAAAACCGGTCAATGTTGTGCTTAGCGCCGGTTTAACCGGTTTGACCATCGACGAACTTTCTGCCCTTGGCATAAAAAGGCTCAGCCTGGGTTCAGCATTTGCACGGGCAGCCTATGGCGCTTTTCTTGCCGCAGCGGAGGAAATTCGCGACCAAGCTACTTTTACTTTTGCGCAACGTACAATTCCCTACACGAAAATCAATGATTTGCTGAGGTGAAATTTAAAGGATTTTTAATTATTATAAGCTTTTTTTCTTTTAATGATGTTAATCCGGTATGATCAGCAGAGGTAATTGGTTGTGTTTTAACATGTTTTTGCTTTGACTGCCGGCTATGAATTTTTCAAAACTGGCGCCACGGTGATGGATCATTACTACAAGATCCGCCTTGGCAGATGCCGCAAATTCACGCAGTTGCGCACCTTTGTTTTCTAAATGCAGCATCCGCGATGCGACATTCGGGTATGCTAATGTTCCTTCTATGAAATTTAAACTTTTTAGTGCATTGTTTTCATATTCCCCGAAATGTGTCAGGATAATATGTGAATTGTTTAACCGTGCAATGCCGACTAAAAAGTCAATTGCTTCTTTATAGTCTTTTTTCAGGTCATTGGCAAAAACAATGTTTTTAAAGCCTTCAAAAGTACTGGTTTCTGGAATGAACAGAACAGGGCAACCGGCATTATCGAGTACACCGCAGGCATCACTGCCATAAAACAGGTGCGATATGGTATCGTCGCCTTTGGTTCCCATTACAATCATGTCGATTTTTCGATCCCTCACCAGTTGATTTACACTGCTTGCTAAATCAAGCCCCAATTCATTAAGCAAGCTGATTCTTGGTTCAAACTCACCTGCCTTATGATGGCCAATGATATAATCTTCAAGGGTTTTTAACTCAGCTAGGCTTTCGCTTTTGATCATTTCATAATCTTCATAGACCCATGAACCTGATTCAGGTACGTTGACAGACTGAAACTTTTCGAATGAATTAAAAAGGATGATATTGGCTTGCATTTTTTCAGCTATTTTCAATGCATAGATCGCTGCATTTTCAGCTTTCTTTGAAAAATCGGTTAATACGAGTATAGTTTTCATCTTAATTGAAATTACTTGTATAAAAATCAGATTAAATGTTTGGGCATAAAATGATGATTGTCATATAAATAATTGATAGAGATAGGTTTTGGTGCAGATATATCTGCCTTCCCTTTTAGGTAGATTGTAAAACTGATACAACTCTAAAACCAAGCTCGCCTTTTTTCTGAGCAATTGGTTCATATCAAATAGCTTTTATTAGCTTTACTCATGTTATCATCCGATTTTGGATGCTGGTTAAAAGACAAAAAAATCAAAGAAGAACACAGAAATGACAGAGGCAGAATTGTATTTTACTGAATTAACAAAAGAGATTCCGAATGCGGCTGCAGGAAAAATGTTTGGCGCCTTATGTATGAAAATGCCTAACGGGAAATCTGCAGCTATGTTTTGGAAGGAAAATTTGGTTGTAAAGCTTCATGGTGACGATTTGAACGAGGCTTTGAGTTTAGATGGTGTGAAATTGTTTGAGCCAATGGAAGGTAAACCAATGAAAGATTGGGTTCAGATCCCGATAGATTATAAAGACCAATGGAAGGTGTTTGCGGAAATATCAGCCAGGGATGTTGAGACATTAGAGAAAAAGCCCTCTAAAAAGAAGGCGTAAATAGATATAAACTGTATTTATAAGGTTAGTCCTTTTTCCGGCCCTTAGCGGTCGGTTTAGGTTTTAATGTACTCACATATTTATAGCTAATATCGAAATATGGCAGAAGTTCAGCAGTTTTTGCTAAAGGACTGTCCGGGACCGCTACGTATTCTTTTTGTACAATGCCATATTGCTCAACTAATTTGGTTTTATATTTATCAATAAATATTGCCCTTTCGTCTACCGGCAGACGGAGCGCTACAAAATTATACTTTGTAAAATAACTATACATGTGGCCGTTCAGCGACGTGTAAGGTATTGTAGCCCCTTTACATTCAGCCTCCGGATGCGCGGCAACCAGGTTATTATAGAGCTTGATTTTCTCTTCACGGGGGATTTCCTGTTTTTCCATAACAGCAGCATCAAAAAACTGCAGTATAAAAATAATATTTATTTTATCTGTTTCTGATCATATAAAATTGTTTGATTTTTTTAACTTTATCTATATCTTTTTTAGCAATCTGCCAATTTATTTAACCTTATTTTAATTTAGGAAAAATGGCCTCATTAAATCTAAGCAAAACGCTGGTTATCCAAATCCTTTCCTGTTTTTTTACCCTGACGGTGACATCTCAAAATAAGCCGGTTCAATTTCAGGGTATTCCTTATCCATTGTCATGGGAGAATAAACCGGTTAAATATTCCATAAAAAGCGGGGTATTAACCATTGAAGCCGGCGCTAAGACGGATATGTTTAGAGATCCGAATGTTACTTATAACACGGATAACGCGCCAAAATTACTTTTTACAGCTGATAACGATTTTGTGCTAACCGCCCGCATTGAACACGCGTTCGCCTTTAAATGGGATGGCGGCGCTTTAGTTTTGAAAGCTGATAAGTTGCACTGGATTAAGTTCTGTTTCGAAAAAGATTATACCGGTATACATCGGGTAGTAAGCGTTGTTACCAATGATATTTCAGACGACTGCAATTCTGTAGCGCTAAGCCAAAACTACGTTTATTATAAAATTGCAAAAGCGGCCAATGTGGTCACCCTGTATTTTTCGGCTGACAGTAAGAAATGGTTTTTGGTAAGGCATTTGCAATTTAATGCAAAGGGGCCATTAAAGCTCGGTTTTTTGGCGCAATCGCCAACAGGAACGCATAATTCTGTCGAGTTTTCCGAGGTTACATATCAGCATAAAAAAATCAAAGACCCTTATGCCGGGGAGTAGGTTCTCCTACTTTTTAAATAAAATTAAAAAGTAGGAGATCATAACAGCTTTGATACAAAAACTATCACGCCTGTAAATGCCAATCGATTATATTTGACTTTTATTCCTGCTAATATTAACCATTTATGAGACTGCTATCCCTGACCGCTGCAATCTGTTTTTGCGTTATCCTGGCTAAAGGACAATCAAGTACCATCGGTAAAACGGAAATCACAGAATGGCAATATGGAAAAGCCGGGGCCGTTTCAATAACCTACGATGATGGCTCGCGTAACCAATTCACAAAAGCATTACCGATAATGGAGCGATTAAAGTTGCCTGCAACTTTTTTTGTTATCACAGGCGGGATCCCCGGTTCAAAATATCAGGGAAGGTTTATTGGCAGGCCGGTTAAAGATATTATCCGCGAATCGGCTACTATTCCAACCAATGATCAGAACTTTTTGGAACGCTGTTCGGCAGGGGGATATTTAGGGTACAAAGGAACTATCACTTATGTTACCAAAGCGGCAGGTATATATGATAACCCCAAGGGGAAAGAGCAGGCTTTTAAGGTAATGGACGATCTTTATCAAAAAGTGCGCCATGGCGATTTTCAACCGGGCTATCAGCCTTGTGATGAATACTTGCAGGAGAAAGGCGATACCTGGGAGGAATTCAGGCGTTATGCAACTGAAGGGTATGAGATTGCAAGCCACTCAATTACGCATGCCAGTATGCCGGGACTCGATTCGGTAAATATTACTTATGAACTTGAAAAAAGTAAGGAAGAAATAAAAAATCAAATGGGTCAAAAATATACTTTTTCGACCGAAGTGCCTTATGGCTATGAAAATGAAAGGGTAATGAAAATTGCCTATACCATTTATCCTGCTTTACGCAACCGGATGCCGGAACCCTGGTTAACTGAACTCGACAGGCCAAGTAAAAAGACACCGGCCGTTAATACCAAAGACTACGTGCAATGGCAGCGCGAATGTAATACCCGGGCCTCTTTGCCATTAATGAAATCATGGGTTGATACCACCGTTGCAAGAAAAGACACTTGGCTGGTTTTGGTTATACATGGTGTGGACGGCCTTGGTTATGAAGCCTTATCGGACACATTGCTTAATAATTACTTTAGTTATATAAAGAACAAGAATAGTAGTTTATGGATAGCCACTTTCGGCGATGTAACCAAATATATGCGGGAGCGGGAAGCTACTGTAATAAAAAACAGCCCCCAAAGCCGGGATATTAGCCTGAATATTGCAATGTCACTGAACAACAAGATGTACAACATTCCGCTAACGCTCAAAACGTATATACCGGGCAACTGGAAAAAGACAGAGGTTCGACAGGGAAAGCATATCCACTATGCTAAACCTTTGACCGATGAAAAGGGTGCTTACGTACTTTACCAGGCTTATCCTAATGGAGTTGAATTAAAGATATCTGGCAAATAACATTTTGTAGAGCCACCCCGATTCATCGGGGTGGCTCCTGCATACATATTCGTGTATTATATCTGCCTTTATAATCTTCAGAGACACAAAGTATTGTGTCTCTACAAATTGATCCGATACGAATTTGCATGCGGTAGAGAGACACCCCGATTCATCGGGGTGTCTCTACAAATTTGTCAAAAACTCCATCGTATCCACGCCATCTGCATAATCCCATAATGCAGGTTGCTGGCTCATCCCAAAATCAACAACCTGGGTTCTTAGTTTTAACGTCGCGGCGCTGACAACGCACTGTATCCGGTCGTTTTCGGCTTCGAGCAGGTTTTGCACGGAAACGATATCTTTATAATATCCAAAATACAAAACGGCCAGCGGCGATGCCAGCCTCTCATCTTCTTTCAGTAATAAAAAACCATTATCAAAATGTTTGTCACTGTTTACAAGGTAAATGGATTTATTGTAATCATAATTATTATTGTATTTATGATGATTGATGATGGGGTTAAAAGACTCGATCGACTCAAAAAAGAAGTCAAATTTATAGCCTTCGGGCACCAGTATTTTTGATACATTCCGGCAGCCCAATCCGTAATAGTCGAAAATGTCATGCCCCAATGCGTTAAGTTGTTCCTGTGTTTCGGTGCCAGTCAGTAACCCCAGACTGTTGCGGTTTTTACGGATAATATTTGGCACTTTTCCAAAATAGTACTCGAAATAGCGGGAGGTGTTGTTGCTGCCGGTGGCAATTACAGCATCAAAGTTGTCCAGGCGCTCCACAAAACTATATTGAGCGGCATAATTGCTATCTATTATGCAAAGCAGATCCAAAACGTGTTTGATCAGGCGGGTATCCTGCGAGGAGGCTTTGATCAGCGCATGGTTTCCGCTAACCAGCACACACAATACGTCATGAAAACCTACAAGGGGTAAATTGCCGGCTAATATTAAGCCGATTCTTTTACTGCTTTTGCCAAGCTGAGTAAGATACATGTTTAGCCATGTATCTAAATCTTCCGGGTTCAGCATCTTTCCAATGGCGTTTACCGCCTGTAAAACGCTTTCGGGGGTAAACCACGCATTGTAATGCCGCTCGTTATTTATAACTTCAGTAAGTTGTTCGTTTGGGGCAGATAACTGCTTTCCCAGTTCAGAAAACGTGTTTATTAATGCTGTTTTGTTAAATTTTGACATATATATGGTGAGGATTTAAACCCTCAAATCCTTTTTTTGTTATATTTGCACTCTTGTTAATTCAAGGCAAAGTTAATTGAGATTATAAGATATTAAGAACTATGGCGATTAAAATCACCGATGAATGCATAAACTGTGGAGCTTGTGAACCTGAGTGCCCTAATAATGCGATTTATGATGCCGGCGCTGCATGGCGTTTTTCAGACGGTACAGGATTAAAAGGGCTGATTGATTTTGGCGACGGCAATACAATTAAAGCAGAAGAGACGCAGGCTGCACTTTCAGATGATATTTACTATATTGTGCCTGATAAGTGTACGGAGTGCGTTGGTTTTCATGACGAGCCGCAATGTGCAGCAGTTTGTCCGGTCGATTGCTGTGTGGATGACGAAGATGTGCGCGAAACCAAAGATGAGCTGCTGGCAAAAAAAGAGTGGCTGCATTTGAACGAGTAATATTTTTATTAAAAACAAAAAAATAAAGTGGGGGGGATATCCGGGATTTATCGGGATGCTTTCCCTTTTTTTTTGCAAATAACTTTTTAAATCCCAATTTCGTAAACAGCCATAACTTTATGGAATACGGTATTTGTAATCTTTCTATCATTCCGCTCCGGGCCGAACCTGACGACAGGAGCGAATTGTTATCGCAAGTTTTATTTGGGGAAATATTTGAAATTACCGAGTGGAAAGAAAGCTGGGTGAAAATTATTACCGCGCACGATAACTATACAGGCTGGATTGGACGTTTGCAGTTTATTATGCTGGGCCACCTGGCCTATAAAAGGTTTAAACAAACGCCTCCTCCTTTAACCTATCGCCCCGTTACCCAGGCCTGGAAAATAGCCAACAATAGTATTTTGTATTTGCCGATGGGCAGTTCCCTTGCATTTTTAGAAGGTACAACCTGCCATATAGGCGATGACCGTTTTGAAATTATCGGGGAAATAGGCGAAACTGAAAATATAGCGGTTGCCGCAACATCATTTTTGAATGCTCCCTATTTATGGGGCGGACGGACCCATTTTGGTATAGATTGTTCCGGGTTTACCCAGGCGGTATTCAAGTTACAGGGTATAAATCTCCTGCGCGATGCCTGCCAGCAGGTTGAACAGGGCTATATCATAAATTCTTTACACGAAACGAAATTAGGCGACCTTGCTTTTTTTGAAAACCCCGAAGGCAAAATTGTCCACGTCGGGATTTTATTGAATAATGAAAAAATTATCCATGCCTCAGGTAAAGTAAAGATTGATTCGATTGATGAGAAGGGTATTTTCTCCGAGGAATTAAAGCGCTATACCCATAAATTAAAAACGATTAAACGGATGTTTTAGGCGCCGAACCCTATATCCCAAACCATTATTTTTTTATCATCGCCTGCTGAAATAAGCTGGTCGCCATTCCAAACTATTTTATTGACGGATAGCGCGTGGCTCTCAAATCCTTTCTCGCGGCTGATTATCTTATAAAGTTTAAAATCATCGGCTCCCCAGATCTTTATGCTTTTATCCATGCTCGCCGTGGCAAAATAAGACAGGGTAGGGTGGTAAGCGATGCTGTTCACAGCAAATAGATGTGCGGGGATGTTCTGTATAAGGTCATAAGTATTCGCATTCCAAATTTTGACTTGTGCATCGCGGCTACCGGATATTAAGTACTTGCCGTCGGGGGAATACTGTAAAGAAAAAACCGGCATTGTATGACCGATCAGGGCTTTTGTTGCAGTGTAGTCTTCAAGATCGTGAATTTTCACGAGGTTATCCCGGCCCCCAAAGGCAACCGATTTTTCATCAGGTGAAATGCTGATACTGCGTATGGTATCGCCAGAAACAGCTACCGAATGAAGCAGGTCAAAAGTTTTAAGACTCCAAACAGAAACTGTTCCGTCTTCAGATGCAACGAGGAGTTCTTGTTTGTAATTGACTGACTCAATATCAAAAACAGGCTTTTGATGATTTTTTAGCGTGGTGACGATTGCTTGTTTTATAAAATCGAAGACTAAAACATCACCATTTCTTAATCCGGCAAATAAAAGTGGCAAACCAACCGGGCAATGGATTGCATATATAGACGCTCCAACCGGGAACATAACTTTAATGAAGGCGTTGTTTTTTAAACTCCATTCAACCAGTCCCTTATCATTCCCACCGGTAAACAGTATCCCTGGCTTTTGAGAAAGTTCCAGCGTAAATATAGGGTTGCCGTGGCCGGTTAATTCAGCTATTTTTTTTACGGTCATTGTTAGTCGATAGTCCATGGTCCATAGACCATAGTAAAATTCGTATTCAAAGCAATTATTCAGGTCAAGCCGTATTTTTTTTAAGTCAATAATTTTAGCATAAACCTTTTTCTGCTATGGTCTATGGTCTATCGACCATGGACTTTACTTATGTCTCTCTTCTAAATTCTTCGCAATAGTATCAAGACTCAGTCCTTTTTCACGAAGCAAAACAAGCAGGTGAAAAACCAGGTCGGATGATTCGTTGATCATGTCAGTTTCTGTTTCGGCCAGTGCTGCAATAACAGTTTCAACCGCTTCTTCACCAACCTTTTGCGCTATTTTATTTAAGCCTTTGGCACGCAGTTTATTCACATACGATCCTTCTTTCGGATTGCTGTACCTGTCGGCAATTATATTTTCCAGCTGTAAAATAAAGTTTTGATTGTAGTCAGTATTAAAGCAGCTTCGTGACCCCGTGTGACAGGTCGGGCCATCCGCTTTAACTTTTATCAGCAATGTATCGTTATCGCAATCAATATGCATGCTTTTTACATGCAGAAAGTTATTGCTTGTTTCTCCTTTTGTCCATAACCGCTTTTTTGAGCGGGAGAAAAAGGTGACAATATTTTCCTTCACGGTTTTATTGTAAGCTTCCTGGTTCATGTAGCCAAGCATCAGCACTTCCAATGTTTGCTCATCCTGTATAACTACCGGGATTAATCCGTCTGTTTTATTAAAATCTATATTCATTTTATCTTTTGTACCCGTTGTCTATCCCCTATATCCCCGTTGTCTGTGTCCTCACAGACAACTTATTTACCTCCCCGATGTTTCATATGAGTTGTCTGTGGGGACACTGACAACGGTGTGTTTTGCATTAGTTTATATTTCCCTTACTTCAATATTATGCTGTCTCAAAACTCTTTTTAAATCAGGGATCAATATCTCACCATAATGAAAAACCGAGGCTGCCAGCGCTGCATCAACGTTGCTTTTTTCAAACACATCAACAAAATCCTGAACAGAACCCGCACCGCCTGAGGCAATAACGGGGATATTTACCGAATCATTTACCAATTTTAAAAATTTATTGTCGAAACCGCCCTTTGTTCCATCATGATCCATGGATGTTAAAAGGATTTCACCTGCTCCGCGGCTTTCGGCTTCCAATATCCAATCCAATGTTTCCTTTTCCGTAGGTACACGACCGCCGTTGAGATGAACAATATTCTTGCCGGCGATAACCCTGGTATCAACCGCAATCACCACAAACTGAACGCCGAAAGCCTTTGCCAGTTCGTCAATCAAAGCCGGGTTACGTACTGCTGCAGAGTTGACAGATATTTTATCTGCGCCAGCGTTTAGCAATGCATCGGCATCAGCAATTTCGTTGATACCTCCGCCGATGGTGAAAGGGATATTTATTTGCCTTGCTACTGCCTTTACCAGTTCCACCATGGTTTTGCGCCGTTCAACTGTGGCCGTGATATCTAAAAATACCAGTTCATCTGCACCTTGCCGCGAATAATTCCAGGCAAGTTCCACCGGGTCGCCAGCGTCGCGAAGGTCGACAAAGTTTACGCCTTTTACTGTGCGGCCATCTTTTACGTCTAAACAGGGGATAATACGCTTCGACAGCCCCCCCCGCCCCCTGAAGGGGGAGCTTATTTGCATGTTTATTTGATCCAATACTTTTTCTAATTGATTAAATATATCTTCATTCTTAAAACGAAGAACTATGATCCCATCGTTTTCAATATTAAGCTGTCTTTCCGCGTCATTTTTGACAATTTCAGGAAGGTTATGTATGCTGCCATCAAGTTCGATAACAAGTTTATGCTGATGGCAATAGAAATCAGCAATATAAATACCTAACGGATGTTGTCTCCTGAATTTTGCACCAAGCTGGCTGCCTTTTAGATGCCCCCAAAGTAACATTTCGGCAGGAGTCATGATATTTCTAAGTGCTGCGGCGTTCTTAAATATCAGATCGCTTGCTCCCATAAACATTGTCTTTTTCATATTCAACTATGGTTCCCCCTTCAGGGGGTTAGGGGGCTCGCGGTTTATTATATTGAGATTAATGACTCCAAATTCCAGTTTTTTATTTCTTCAATGGTAATACGTCCTTCATAAATAGCCTTACCGACAACGCATGATTCTACTTTAATTGCGCTTAATTGTTCAATATCATCCATGGAGCTTACGCCGCCTGAAGCAATAAGTTTAATAAAAGGAGAGTGATCAAGCAATTTTTCATAAAGTTTTATGCCTGCTCCGCCAAGTTTGCCGTCTTTGTCAATATCAGTACATAAAAACCTGAAAAAGCCTAAAGAGAGGCATTTATCAACATAATCCATTAGTTTGATAGGCGAGCTTTCCATCCAGCCGGAGTATTTGATCACTTCATCAAGCACGTCAATAGCAACTACCACATGGTCTGAACATTTATTGCGGCCGCATATCGCTTTGCTGAGGTCTTTCAAAAAAGAGGGGTTGGTGATTGCCTGGGTGCCGACAATTACCCGGTGAAAGCCCGCATCTATCAGCTCCTGAACTTTTTCGATACTGCGGACACCGCCACCATATTGTACCTTCATTTTGGTTTTACGGATAACGTCAAAAAGATACTGCTGGTTGGAGAAATCGTTCTTAGCGCCGTTCAAATCAATAATATGGACAAATTCGGTGCCGTAAGACTGATATTTTTCAATCATTTCTTCAAGAGAAACGTCATATCCGGTTACCTTGCTGTAATCACCCTCACGCAAGCGGACAACTTTTTTATCTAAAATATCAATTGCAGGGATAATGATCATATTTTTAAAGTTTTGAGAAGTTTGTTAACAGAGTTTCGCCGTGAATGCCGGATTTTTCGGGATGGAACTGTACACCATAGAAATTGTCCCGCCAAATTGAGGCCGAAAATTTATTACTATAGTTTGTTGACGATAAAGTATATTCAATATTATACTCAATAAAGTATGAATGTACAAAGTAAAAATGTGATCCGTTAGGAATATTTTCAAAAAGTGCATTTTCTTTTTCAGGAGACACCCTGTTCCACCCGGTATGTGGCACTTTATATTCGGTACATGGAGCAAATTTCAATGTATTTATAGGGAAAATATCCAGGAGTTTTGAGTCGCCCTCTTCGGAGTGGGCAGTTAGCAATTGCATTCCCACACAAATGCCTAAAGTTGGTTTCGTAAGCGATTTTATTTTAGGGACCAGCCCTGTTTGTTCCAGCTTAGCCATAGCGGCGCCCGCATGGCCAACGCCCGGAATAATATAACGATCGAATTGTTCAAAATCTTCTTCCTTATTAATCATCCCATAAGGAATCCCCAGCCGCTCTAAAGCAGCAGTTAAAGAGAATATATTCCCGGCGCCGTATCGAATGATGCCAATGCCCCCCGACCCCCTAAAGGGGGAGGAAATATTTTGCCTATTATTTTGAGTTATTTCATCCATGTTAATCAAAAGTTCCTCCGCCTGTTGGCGGAGGGTAGGGGGCCTGAACTATAAAAGCCCCTTTGTACTCGGTAATACCATATTATTCACGTCCCTTTTTACAGCCATTTTTATTGCTTTAGCGAAAGCTTTAAATATAGCTTCAATTTTATGGTGTTCGTTTTCGCCTTCGGCTTTTATATTAAGGTTGCATTTTGCTGCATCTGAGAAGGATTTGAAAAAATGGAAAAACATCTCGGTCGGCATTTCACCGATCTTTTCCCTTTTAAATGTTGCATCCCAAACTATCCAGTTCCTCCCACCAAAATCAATAGCTGCCTGCGCCAGGCAGTCGTCCATAGGCAGGCAAAAGCCATACCGTTCAATTCCTTTTTTATTACCTAAAGCTGCCGCAAAAACCTCGCCAAGGGCAATGCCGGTATCTTCAATAGTATGGTGTTCATCAATATGAAGGTCGCCCTGCGCTATAATTTCAAGGTCGATATTGCCATGCCGGGCTATCTGATCAAGCATGTGATCAAAAAAATGAAGCCCGGTGGATACTTTAGCCTCGCCTTTGCCATCAAGGTTTACTTTTATGTAGATGTCTGTTTCTTTGGTACTGCGACGATGCTCAACAACCCTTTGACCAAGTTTTAAAAACTCATAGATCTTTTGCCAGTCGGTAGTTTCCAGCGAAACCGTACTATTTATCTTTTCTTCTTCAGCTTTCCCGCTAAACTCATGGCTGCCCAGGTTCGAGTTGTCATTCAGCCAAATGGCTTTTGCGCCGAGGTTATGTGCAAGTAAAATATCATTTTTACGGTCGCCGATGGTGAACGAGCCGTTCAGGTCATATTTTTCGGTATCAAAATATTGGGTAAGCAGGCCAGTTGCCGGTTTGCGGGTAGGGGCGTTTTCAGCAGGAAATGTACGGTCGATACAAACATTTGAAAAAATCACACCCTCATTCTCCAGGGTTTTCATAATGAAATTTTGTACAGGCCAAAAAGTATCAGCCGGGTACGATGCTGTACCTAAACCATCCTGGTTAGTTACCATCACCAGCTCGAAATCAAGTTCAGCCGCTATTTTGGGCAGGTATAGCAAAGCTCCGGGGTAGAACTCCAGTTTTTCGAACGAGTCGATTTGTTCATCGGGCGTCTCTTTTATAATTGTGCCATCGCGGTCAACAAACAGTATTTTTTGCAGCTTGCTCATTTAAAATCTTGTAAAGTTTGGAGTAATATAATATTTTCATCGGGTGTGCCGACAGTTATGCGCAAACAACCCTGGCAAAGCTCAACTTTCGACCGGTCGCGCACGATGATCCCTTTTTGAACTAAGTAACTGTAAATGCCCCGTGCATCGGTGGTCTTTACCAGGATAAAGTTAGCATCGGAGGGATAAATATCGAGCACGAAATCAAAATCTTTTAAGCCCAGTACCAGTTTATCCCTTTGTGTCAATGTCTCTTTTATCCAACCGTTAACCTGGTCTATATTAGCAAGCGCCTGCAGGGCAAGTTGCTGCGAAGATTCATTGATATTATAAGGCGGTTTAACTTTATTCATCACCTCAATAATTTCTTCGCTTGCAAAAGCCATCCCTACACGCAGACCGGCAAGTCCCCAGGCTTTGCTGAGCGTTTGCAAAACCACAAGATTGGCGTATTCGGTTAATTCCTGGATAAAAGTTTTTTGCCTGCTGAAGTTAATATAGGCTTCATCAACTACCACTATCCCGCTAAAGTTTGCCAGCAATGTTTCCACATCCGCCCGATCGATAGAATTGCCTGTAGGGTTGTTTGGCGAGCAGA